>Ga0214545_1001253_pt1 | contig 46673 bp, 23 predicted proteins | sample CNSS4metaG_FD_160064 | JGI IMG/M metagenome (GOLD analysis project Ga0214545, IMG submission 160064) | Root nodule microbial communities from cowpea collected in UCLA plant growth center, Los Angeles, California, USA - CNSS4 | ecosystem: Host-associated > Plants > Roots > Nodule | place: USA... | reverse complement strand
AAATATATATATATATATATATATATATATATATATATATATATATATATATATATATATATATATATATATAGCCACATTCTTTTAAAAAAATAAAATCATTGATTGAATGGAATCACGATGTGTCATGGATACTTTCTTTCTGTAAGACATATTGAAATGAAGTTATGATTGAATATCATCTATTTTTGCTGCTAGTAATCTTGCATATTGGTTCCAGGTTGAGACAGTTGCTCAATTTGGTGTCATCCTTTTGCTATTTGCATTGGGCTTAGAGTTTTCAGCAATGAAGGTGGGCTTACCATATATATATATATATATATATACTAATAAAATGCAATGTAGTCATCACTCTCCGTGAGTGCAAAACAACGCCACTGTTCCTTTTTTTAGCTCATTTTTATACTGCTTCATGAATGCTACCAAACATTACCTTTTTCTATGCCCTCTCATAAATTAACATTCACTTCACAATTGTTTTTATGTCAAAACCTGTTATATTTTATATAGTTTTTAATTTCTTTTCTAGGTTCTTTCTCTCTCTCTCTCTCTTCCTAAGGTTTTGCTGGTACAATTAAGTTTCATGCACTTCTTATTTACCTCACACTCCCTAGGGCCCTAGTTTCGCCTTATGAACAAAATGCTTAATAGCACTAAGTATACATTATGTAAAGTCTCCACAAGAAATATAAATTCTCAACAAAAAGAATTTAGAACATAAAACATCCTGGAACAATTATGGTTTAATAACTGAATCGTGAATCATTCAAGGATTTTCGCCCTTTCATAACCCCAACACACAAGATACCAGGAACAGAGCAAAATTTAAACAAAAAAAGCAAGGAGAAAGATGATGGTCAAATGAAGCAATCTTATCATGTCGCTACATTCATTCAAATAAGCAACGAAGCCAGGCATATGTGCAACGAAATTCAAGGTATATGATGTTAAAAATGGATTGAATAAGCAAAAGAATCCTTTATGGTGACAGAGTCTTACCTGACTCCTAGCCTCTTTGAAGTCTTGCATGTTCAGAGGTCTAAGGAAAATTACTTTTTCCTGCTTAACTTCCTCTTTTGCTTCCATACCATCTTGGGTATTTCCCGCATTGTTATTCTGTTCTTCAACACCTTTCTGCCTTTTCTCCTGCAGGAAACAAATGTGAAATCGGTATGATAATCATATAAGGGCAAACCTTTCAAAGATATTGCCTAGTTACCAGCATTTTTATTCTTTCTTGCTGAATTAACTCTCTAACAGGTTTGTAAGCAGCAGTTGTACACTAGTTCTACATTTAACAATTAGTGAGAGTGAAAAATCGATTTCCTAAATAGCTAAAAAAATAATTTAAAATATGCCTTGTTCATAATTTCTTCAGCTTCTGCCCACGCAGCCCATTCCAGAAGGCAGCTGCATTTACTGCCTCTTTTCCAGGAAGCTGAAGTTCCAATACCTGAGAGTTACAGTGTCACTGATTCAGAAAGGTATATTTGACATGCAAGAATTTTGGGCTGGCATACCTATACTAAATTTGTGTACAAAATGTGTTCTTATTTATAGATTGAACAACAAGTGCTTCCTTAATGCTTGGCCTCATGATATAAAAGAAAAACACTTGTCAACTGTATCTCAGAAAGCAAGTAATTACAAAGTCGAAGATCTTGTATTTTCAAGTGCGAATGCTCTTTCAATAAAGTGAAGATATACAATTCTTCACCCGATATTATTTGTTTCCATTCTTCTTTTGAAAAGATAAGATTTATATTAAAAAACACAACTGTCATTAACAGGGCAAGAATTACAATCATAGAATCCAATTCCTATTGGATGAGACAAACATGTAATCATTGAAAGGACAAAAGCCTCTTGAATGCGTGACAGGAATTTCAATTTTCATAGTTGACATTAATTTCATACATAATACATTTGATGTTGATTCCAAGATGCAAGACAGTCACAGAATTTCAAAGAGTACTTGGACAAAAGGAGAACAAGAGCGGTGGGAATTTCCCATTTTTTATGGAAACTCGTGCATGAAATATATTAAATAGCAATTTTCAGAAAAAGATAATTATTAAGCAGAAGTTTCAGCATAAGGGAATATGTACAGTAATAAATTTCAAAAGGTATCTGGTTTCCACCCATCATCACCTACCTAGGTGATGCAAACATGATATAAAAACGTACCTCAAGTGTGGTACCCCTTCCACATGGAAATACCAACGCACCCTCAACAAATGCAACATCATCTGCTTCATTGAACTGCACACTTTCATGACTGCTAAGTCGTGTGGTTATAATTTTAATATCCAAAGTTTTCTGCTCACCATTTTTCTCAATCACTAACACTCTTGCTCGAGTTCCTGGCCACCCTGAAAAGGCACGAACCTAAAATTGTTTTATGTCACAACTTGTGCCCTTCGGATAAGATCATGAAGTTTACCTTATTGTGTAGAACATATGCTTCTTCATCAAAGGATAGCCATGATTCATCTGAAGTTATCTGCATAAAGTGAAAAATGTGTTAGGCACCTTTGAGCATCAAAAGCTAAAAATAGTAAAAGCATTTTCAGGTTGTAGCACGATAATCACATAAATAGTGAAATAGTTAGAAAATTGCATAAACCTTGAGATCACTTCCGCTGTATCCTTCTGTCATAGTTGCGAGTTCCTTAAAATCAAATTTCTTGTCCACCTTTTCTTTTCGCAAAAGAGTCCTCAAAAATTTTTCCCCGTTTCCGCGCTTGGCATCCCCACCATTATTATGTTAACAAAAGATGAGCGTTACAGTAATTACAAATGATAAAGTATTACTGAATTTCAGAGTATTCAGATTGTCACCAACATATATATGCCATCTGTGCCCAGAACAAAAAGCAAGTCAAGAACTAGTAGACATACCTCCTTTCAAATCTCCTAATTATTGCTTCATCCAGGTCAAACGGCCTATTGGTCGCAGCAAGAACAAGGATACACTCCGATGGCACACAAATGCATACTAAAGGGGTAACTAAAGATTAATGACGAAATAGGATATCTTACAAGACTGAAATTACAATCTTATAAGGACCTCTCTACTAGGAATTGAAGAATTAATAATTACAATACCTATTGTGTGCCTCCTCACAGCTTGGATCCCCACCGTTGCACCTCAACGATGTCGCGACGAACGACTCTCTTTCTCATTGGCCCCAATGATGCGTATTGCAACCTCCTCCGCACTACAACAGACATTATCGCCAGAATCAGAGGTTGAAGTAGTTCTCATCCAAAACCGCGAGAGAATAGGTGAAACTCATCCCAAATTCAAAACAAAAATGAAGGGTACTTCGTCCTTCTTCAACATTTTGTCGAATAGTTTATGTACAACAATGTGTTGTCATTGTAGATGAACATAAAGAAACGCAAATCAGAAAACTAGATTTCTAGGACTTTCTACACCTGCTATAGGCCAATAATCATATTCACTTTTTTCCCTTCAAACCATGTCACACTTCCACTTCTTAAACACACACATTATAAAGATCAAATTGAAATTGAAATTGAAATTGAAAGAGATGAAATCATAGAGACAAAGATGAAATCGAAAGCCATCCACACAAAAACGAAAATGAAATCGAAAGCCAGCCACTGAGTTAAAAATGAAAATGAAAGAAAAAGACGAAAATGGAGTGAGAGTACACGGTTTACCTTGAGCGACGAGAGGCATCTGTTTCTTCTTCTTACCAAAGATATTTTTTCTTGAACGAAAGACAAGCCACTCAGTTAAAAACACCTTCTATCTTGAGAGCAAAAAGTTTCGTAAGCTCAAATTAAAACTTTAAAAAATTATAAAATTTTACTGGAGTTCTTTAAAAACCCCTTTTATTTAAAGAGGGTTTATAAAACCTCTCTTATGTATATCTCTTAGTGGAGGTTATTATAACCCCAATAATTAACTCCTACTATAATTATATTTTTTGGTAGTGATTAAATATTTATTTATATTTTGTGGTAATTAAAATCAAAATTTATATGTTGTATAAGTAATAAAACAAGTAATTTTAAATATCATAATAACAAATGGAATCCGAACCTACTAATTTTACGGTATCTACGAAAATATTTAAGTCTTTGTTAAATTATTTATAATTAAATTAAATATAAATACATATAATTTTCATACAATGTTATAATTAATAAATCCTTTATTGTAAATTTTAAGAAAAATATGAATTATTAATTATAAAATTAAAATTTATAAAATAATAAAATTATATGTGAGAAATAATAATACCAATAATAATGTTAATCACTTTAGAGTTACATCACCAACTTAGACAAAATAAATAGCAAAAATTCAATTAAAAAATTCAAATTTATTAAATAGTTAAAAGACGCTTACAATGACGTTACAATTCTTTATAACGTCAGATCAATCATTGTATCTTATTATTTGATTTATGTACTTTTCCTTTTCCTTTTAGAATGTTACAGTATTTTAATTGAATTCAGTTTAAAAGATGTTTCTTAACTATATAATTTGTTAGGTATAATTCGCATATATATCCAGTTTGGGATTAGTGTGTTAAATAGATATTTGATTTTAGAGAAGTGTCAATTGTATTCTAACTTTTGAAAAAGTGCATCGATTGGGTCTCTTTCAGACAGAGTTGACTAACATCGTTAGTCAACATGCCACATGTCAGTCTGTGGTTTTTTTTTTAATTTTTTTAAATTTTTAATTTTTTTAATTTTTAATTTTTTTATTTTAATTTTAAAAAAAAATGCCACAAGTCAAGTCCCTGCGTGTCAGTATCATTATAAGATGTTATTGTGTTGATTTCGATTTAGTCCTCATATATGTCTTTTTGTTTCAATTTAGTACCTACTTATGTATATCTGATTCAATTTTGACCTAATATTTTTTAATAATTAAAATCCATTTTTTATAAAATTAAAAGTAATTAAGTATAAAAGTTTTACAAAAATTAAGTATTTGATATTTATATTAAAATTTAGTAGTAAAAGTTATTTTATTAAGTCATTTTTAATAAAAAAAATAGTACAACATTCATACCAATAGAAATTTTGGTTTAAAATTAGTAAGAGACAATATTATTCTATTTTGGAAAAAAAATAAAAATTAACAAAACATGAGTACTTAATAAAAAAGTAATTAATAAAGTAATATGTTAAAAAGTCGTTTTTAATAAAAAATATTAATATAACATTTATAAATTTGGTTTGAAATTGAGAGAAACAATATAAATATTAGTACTTAATTTTGTAAAAATGTTTATACTTAATTATTTTTAATCTTATAAAAAAGGGATTATAAAAATATTTTAATTATTAAAAAAAGTTGGGACAAAATTGAATCAGATACACATACTTAGGTACTAAATTGAAACAAAAAAACATATATGGGGACTAAATCGAAATCAACACAATCATATCTGATAGTGACCGACACGTGACATTACAATGCCACATGGCACTGACAATGTCACATGTCACACATAGGGACTTGACACATGACATTTTTATTTTGTTTTCAAAAGATTTAAAAAAAAATTAAAAAATTTTAAAAAAATTTTAAAAAAAAGATTTAAAAAATTTTAAAAACATCAAAAAAACCACATACTGACACGTGGCACGTTGACTAATGACATTAGTCAACTCCGTTTGAAAACTTATTTTTCTTTTTAAATTCAGAAGTTTTTATACCCAACTGTTCTTAAATCTGAAATTGTTTTTAAATCTGAAATCTGTGTGCAGGAGGTAGACAGTTTGTTTGTGTTTTGTCTTCCTAGTAAATAAATATTATATTAAAAGAGAGTTAAAGTAAAGAAATTTTTATCTTAAATTTATAATTAAGTTTTAAATAGAACCAACTCAAAAATTGATTTATAGGTTTAGAAGAAAAAATATATATATATATAGAGTTATAAATATATATATATATATATATATATATATATATATATATATATATATATAAAATAAAGAGTAGATTTTATAAAAATATAAAAGTTAAATTATGTGTAAAAATACAAACTAGATTCTCTAAAAAATACAAATGATAAACTATGTAGAAATATATAGAGTAGATTCACTAAAAATACAAATCAATGGATGAATAAATTGGTCTAATGTGTGATGATAAATTCGTCTAATTAGTGCATCGACAAACTCATTTAATATATATTGCTAGACTCGTTTAATCTGTATATAAATATGCTAATCTAATGTCGTCTAATCTGAGTATGAATAAATTCATCTAATGTGTATCACAATATTTGTCTAATTAGAGAATTGACAAAGTCATCTAATGTATAATAATAGATTCGTCTAATATATCTATGAAAATACTTGTCTAATGTAGCACTACGCATAATAAAAAACAATAATTAAACTGACATCAATTAGAAAATTGTAACACTATGAAACATTATTTAAACTTACTTCAATCGACAAATTGTAATGTCAAGAAGTATTAGTTAAACTGACTTCATTTAGAAATCTATAATGTTTTAAAAGACATACCATATTACCAATAAGAGAACTAATTTTGTAATTATTCCATAAGTATTTTTTATTATCAATTTTACTTTTATTAATATAAATTATGTAATTATTTTACTCTTTAAATTTTATAATTATTTTTAAAATTTGCAAGACTCGTCTAATAAGTGTATAAACATACCGATCTAATTTGTGTTCTTAGATTCTTTTAATGTATTCTTAAATTCGTCTAATCAATGTATGTTAGACTTGTCTAACGTTTTTCCTAACACTTGTGTAACTAGTGTATGAACAAACTCGTCTAATGTGTATTCCAAGATTAATCTAATCAGTGAATGGAGAGACTTGTCTAGTGTATATTAATAGACTCATCTAATTTATGTACGCACAAACTTGTCTAATGTATATTGCTAGATTCGTCTAATCAATATATGAATGACTGGTCTAATGCATATTGCTAGACTCGTCTAACCAATATGTCGAAATACTTGTCTATTTTTTTTGCTATACTCATCTAACTAATGTATTCTTAAACTCATCTAATAAACATATGGAATGACTCATCTGGTATCTTTTGTTATACTCGTCTAATTAGTGTATGACCAATCTCGTATAATATGTGTTGCTAGACTTGTGTAATGTTTTTTGCTATACTCGTTTAATTAGTGTATGGAAAAACTCGTCTAATGTATATTGCTAAACTTGCCTAATCAACGCATCAATAGACTCGTCAAATGTGTATTATTAGACTTGCCTAAAAGACTTCCATCTTTTAGGGGAATAGAGCATCAAATAGACCTTTACCAAATAAACCAACTTATAAGCAATGGCAGATCTTGACGAAAATTGTTGGGAGAGCCAAAATAATACATCAAAAATTTATACATTTAATTATTATCACTAATAAAATAAAAATGAATATATAATTTAGTATAACAATAACTAAAAAAGAAATCACACATATCTATCTTTTCTCTTCAGAAACAAAATAAGATAGGTGAGAACAATTTGTGAGAAACTCAAGACATATAATGGAACCACAATTAAAATTCGGTTATAAAAAAACACACAATATAATAATTTTTCTTCTATGTTCATAAAATAAAAAATTAATATAAAACAGACTCATTAAATAAATTATTAAACTAATATTTCACTATCAATTGAGACCAAAGAATTATCTTCTTTTTTTCTCTCTCAAGAATGGAAGAGAACAAAGGAGAAATAAGAGCAAAAATGATAGATCTTTTTCTCTTCAAAAACAAAAAAAACATGTGAGAATGGAATATGAGAACAAATTGTGAGAAACTTAAGCCATAATAAATAAAAAAATATTTTGATAAATCTTTTTATTCTTTATTTCTTATTATGTTTAATTTTATATTTTAATATTTATTAATATTAATTATTATGTTTATAAACGAAATAAAATATTTGATTTAATTATAATACATTTTTTAATATCTATAATATAAAAAATATATAATATAAAAAAAATTCAAAATTTTGGGGGGGGCATGGCCCCTCCCTGCCCTAACAGTGCTCCACCATTGCTTATAAGACTAACCCACAAGAGACAAGGAGATAGAATCTCAAATTTAAGAGTTGTTGGAGAAGGGTTGGGTTCAAAAGAGTCTTAGCCCTTATATTGTGCTTGCCTTACTAGTACCTAAGAAATATAACAAATGGAGAATGTGTTGTGATTTTAGAGCCATCAACAATATCACTATTAAATATAGGAATCCAGTCCCTAGACTTGATGATATGCTTGATAAGTTGCATGGGTCCTTATGGACCTTCAAGCACCACAATGGAGAGGAAAAGGTCCATGAATGCAGCGGAAATGGAGTTGGAATGGAGGAGTGGATTCAAGCTTGGAGGCTCTTGAAGCAATGAATGTGAAGTGGAGATGAAACCTATAAGAGAAAACTATTCTAGGGAACGAGGCTAGAGGAGTTCTTGGTAGAAACTAGTCTAGCAAAATTACTCTAGAGGCAATAAGTGGAGTACTCTCAACAACAAGAGTAAGAAGGCCCTATTTATAGGATGCATGGCCGGCCTAATGTAATGTAAATGTAACATGAAATGAAATGGAGATATAGCTTGGAGAAGAAGCACAAATGGTGCTCGTGTGATGCAAAGGAGAGGGGGATCTAATGCCATGTGGCAAGTCACACTCTTCTTGCTTGCACAAAGTAGACAAGAGGCGCTCTAAGCCTTGTCCCCCAAGCTCATTCTCGGCCAAGTGATTTAATTGGGCTTGTATTAGCCCAATTTGAAGGCTAAACAACAAAATACTTTAGCATTTTTATTCTATAACATGGCCTAACATGTGACCCAAAATAAAATCTATTCTAATGCTCCAATCATGTGTGCTCTCATATTTTGATGTCTTCTTTAACCCATGAGAACAACATATTGAATCCCATGATGAATTTGATCCTCTTGAGGCAAGTCCATTTAGATTCTTCTAAGCATGCCTCTTGTTATTGGGCCTGTGATTGGGCTTGGATCTTTAGGAACACGTGGGCCTAGATTTGGGCCTATAGCGTCCTCATCAGGTCAATTATATTTTCTAAAATTGATATAAGGATTGGTTATCACCAAATAAGAATTAAAGAGGGTGACGAGTGAAAAACCGCTTTTAAACTAAGTTTGGATTATATGAGTGGTTGGTGATGTTTTTTGGCATTACTAATGCACCTAGCATATTCATGAGGCTCATGAATCATGTTCTTAGAGATTGCATTAATAGGCTTGTAGTAGTCTATTTTGATAATATTTTGGTGTATAATTGAAGTTTGCATGGGCACATAGGACACATGAGAGTTATTCTCTCCACTTTTAGGGACACCAACTTTTTTTCAAATGTAGACAAATGCACATTTTGTGTAGATAGTATGGTCCTTTTAGGTTCATTGTCAACAAAAATGGGGTTCATGTTGACTCCAAGAAAATCAAGGCCATTGGAGAATGACCTACATCTAAAAATGTTGGAGAGGTTAGGAGCTTCCACAGATTGACAAGCTTTTATAAGAGATTTATTCCTAACTTCTCTAGTTTGGCTTCACCCCTTAATGAATTGATAAAGAAAGATGTGTCTTTTGTTTAGGATGAAAAGCAAGAGTCTGCATTCAAGCAACTCAAGGAAAAACTTACTAATACATCCATTCTAGCGCTACCTGACTTTTCAAAAATTTTTAAGCTAAAGTGTGATGCATCTAGTGCAGGCATACATGCAATGTTGTTGCAAGGAGGTCACCTAATTTCTTACTTTAGTGAAAAACTTCATGGTGCCTCCCTCAACTATCCCATCTATGGCAAATGGTTTTATGCATTGGTGAGAGCCCTTCAAACTTGGGAATACTATCTAGTGTCTATGTAGTTTGTCATTCATAGTGACAATGAGTCACCTAAATGATTGAAGGGACAACATAAGTTGAATAAGAGACATGCAAAGTGGATGGAATTCTTAGAACAATTTTCATATGTGATAAAATACAAGAAGGGTAAAAATAATCTTGTGGTTGATGCTTTACCTAGAAGGCACAACTTGTTTTCAAAAATGGGAGCCCAAATTCTTGGATATGATCACTTATATGAATTGTATGAATAAAACTCTAAGTTATCTTCCATTTTTTCTAGTTGTCAAAAGAAAACACAAGGGGGATTTCTATGTTTCCCAAGGCTATTTCTTTAAAGAAGGAGAATTTTGTGTGCCCTAAGGATCTCATAGAAAACTCTTAGTGAAAGAAACACATGAGAGGGAGGGGGGTGTTATGGGTCATTTTGGAGTTGATAAGACTCTAAGCATTCTAGAGAAAAAAATTTATTAGCTCCACATGAAAAAAGAAGTCCAAAGACATTGTCATAAATGCATTGCATGTTTACTGTAACATTCTGGCCGGATATTACTAATTTAAATAAAATAAATATAATACGCAAAAATAAATAGGTAATTAATAAGACTTCTTTTGCAAAGCGCAGGAAAATTTAAAAATTTATCAAACGCGGCATAGTTCAAAAATTTAACTAAAACATCAATAGTTCCTGGTTTCCAAATCATAAAGACCATAGTATCTAAAGTACATAAAATAGTAGTAAAATCTGCTCTATATATCCCCATGCTAGCCCTGCTCTGGCTCTACATATTACCAGTAACATCTGAAACGTCATCTTCTCTCGTATAACAAGTTACACGATCATTGTCAAACACAAGCAAATAGGGTGAGCTCACAGGATAAACCAAATAATGAACAACATAATGTAAACCCACACCCTGTCGAAGAACCTCCATCCTCCGATACTAGAATCATGGCCACCACCATTTACATCCAAGTTCTACATACTCTGATAATGACCTTAAGATGACACTTGCTGCCACAAGCCACCACTTGTGGTTCCACCACTACAAGGCACCACTTGTAGAACACACGTGCAAAACTATTATGTTACGAACCACCATCAGAATGCCAAGTGGAGCTCCCAAATAGGAATCGCAATTTGTATTCTCAACACAAGATTCACAACATTATGACCACTACTTATGATTGCAAGGCACGTGTAGTCAACCAATATGAGCCATAACTCGCATGCTCACCGGATTTCCAAGATCATCATACCACAACCCAAGATCGCCACATATTTACCTTCCATTCTAAGCCACAACTCATGAATGGGCCTCAACAAGCTTCATAATCAAAGGTATCATCCACAACATTGTAGACCACACAACGTTTCCAAATAAAAAGCACCTGCCCTTTGCGTTATCGCTTGGTGTAGCCTAAACGTCGCCAGGCGAAATAACACTAAAGACTGCTTAGCAGGAGCCATACTTCGCCAGGTGCCATGCACCCTAGAGGTATCCGAATTTATAGATATCGCCTAGTGGGACCTTGCTCACCCCCAGGCACCACGTGTTCTAGTGGCCACTCCCACATATTTATCGCCTGGCAGAATCATCCTCACAACCAAGTGCTACACGCTCTAGGACCTCTCTGTAACATCCCGACCGAATATTACGGATTTAAATAATAAAATAAAGAAGTAAATAATAAAACTTCATTTATTATAACTGATATTCCCAAAATGTGGGAAAATTAAAATCTTATAGTAGTAATAAATAATCTAAAAACCTCTACTATAACTCCAACATAAAATCCATAATAAAAACCAAGTTTAATAATATAAAATATTGCAACTGTTCCAAAACATAATAAAAACTCTGATAAAAGTTCTAATAAAATCTTCTCCCAATACTAGCCCCGCTCAGTCTCTAGGCCTCACCAGATCCACCTGCAATATCATCTGCTCTTGTGTATCGCGTACACGATCATCACTAAATACAAGCAGATAGGGTCAGCTAACAAATTACACATATATATATATATATATATATAAATATTGCACAGTTATATATATCACACAATCACACCAAAGGAATCTCTTCCTTTGATCCCACACCACATGGCCACTACCATGACAATTGTGTTCTACGTCTTATAGCGATTACCTCAAGATGTCTTGCTGCCATACCTATCGGCCACAATCGATAGAGCACGTTCGGAAAACCATGCTACGGATCACACACTACAACGCTAGGTGGAGTTCCCAAATACAAACAAAGGTTGTAACGTCCTAAGACTACCAAACTCGTCAGTTAATCGCTGAGGAGGGCAGTCTATCTGGACCCATCCGTACTAGCCACAACCAGTACACTCACACCGGCAACACTCGCCAACCCGAGCTCAACTCAAGGGTTCCTCGTGTTCACCCGCCATCTCGAGCTCAACTCGAGGGATGCCATTTCGAGCTCAACTCGAGGAATGCCACATGCTTAACCCCTATCCCGAGCTCAGCTCAAGGGATACGTTCCAAGCTCAACTCAAGGAACAACAGCAAGCCGACCTTTAAGGCATCACTAAAACTTTGTAGATCACGCACGTCAAGAGTAAGAAACCCAATACCGCTGTGGTACAATCGCCTGGCGGAGAACACATACCACTAGGAGTTGCACTCTTCCAGACCGCTTGGAAGGTATGATGAGTAGAACCTTGGCTCACATTCAATAATTAAATTTTTGGGAATTTAATATTATTTTTGCGCTTAAAAATTGTATTTAGTTGCATACTATATTATTGGATATTCTTGAGTTTAATAATGCACTGTAATTTAGTTTAAGTCCTTAAGAGTGTAAATAATGAATATTTTAATTCATAAATTAAGTCCCAAAATAAGAATTTTGGAGAGGAATAGTTCAGGTACTAAATACACCCTCAATTCTCATGTTTACACCCCTTTTTCCCAATTGGATTATCTATTTCTGAAAAAGGACATTTCTGGAGCTAATTGCACCCCTTGTTTTCAGGTTCACACCCCCTTCTGTAATTGGACTTTCAATTTTTGTTCTGCACCCCTCCTTTTTACTAAGCTGCACCCCTAATGTCACTTAAACTCTAGTCCACCAGATATTGTCACGTGGCAATTCTCCACTTACTAAATTAGCCAATGACAGTTTGCCACATCATCAATCCTCCAATAACTCAAATCACCAATCAATGTTTGCCACGTCATCGTCTCCTTCCCAACACAAACCCTAACCCTAGTCTCCTTCTCTCGCTCTTCCGCACCAACCCACTTTGCAGCCGCCACCTCCATTGCTGCCACGACCTCGTCCGACCACCGTTGCACACGCTGGAAAGCAGCCGCCCGTCGCGCCCTCGTCAGAAATTGTAGCCACCGCTGCTGCACTGTTGGAGTTCGCGAGTTCGCATCATCTTCTCCGAGCATCCCGTAGCCACCACCACGCCGTGATTGCCCTCACAGGAACAACGACCACCATCTTCTCATTTGCCCCTTGCTGCCACCAACATGCACCATGCTCGAACCTGCAACTCCCACACCACCATTGCGTCTTCTTCATCATGAAGCCACCACCAGCGCTCGCACGCCATAACCGCAACCCCCATCTTCGCATCACGCCGACAACACCATGCCTGCACCATTCTCGCATACGTCAAGACCCACCACTGTTGCACCATGTCTGCTCACGAGATCTGCAGTGACCAACTCAAAACTCTGTTGTGTTGCCTTCGCGCCACCATTGTCTTCGTTCAGCATATTGTCGAAACCACCATTGCAGCGCCACTCACGGGACCTGCAGCAACCACGACCACTCACGGAACCACCACCAAACCTTCGTTGATCTCCTTCCCCGTGAGGGAAACCATGATTTTGTGATGCAACGTAGAGCCTCTGTCATTCGCGAACCTCTGATCTTTGGCCATAAGTACCATCACTGCCACTGGGATGCATGCCTCGTGTCGTCCGTATCGCGGCGAAACGTACCGCCAAACACGTCCTCCATCGGAAAACAGTGGCCCCCTTCGGATCTGCGAAACGCACCTTGCGGCAACCCTCACGGCAACCACCAAAGCCTAATTGCGAAAAGGAATTCTGATTTGGGAGAGAGACTGCTCTAACACGTGGCAGCCTCTCGTTGGACAGTCAACGAGTCAGCACTGGTCAACCAGTCAACTCTGGGCAAAGATTTGGTCAACCGTGGTCCAACATGCTATTTTACACTATATCTGGCAGGTGGTTCCTCTATAGAAACCCCTAATTGCCTAAAAGAGGAAAAAATCGTTTGGCAGCAGTTCATCGCCGACCAGACAATTTCTGGAAATTTCCCAGAACCACAACTTTAATTGGAATACAACAATTCATACATAATCATACCATATTTAGCATGCCAATCAGACTTAAAATAATCAACACATGAAATTACTTTATTTAGCATGTCAATCGAATTTAAAATAAAGATAACACGTAAGGTTTATCTATTTAGCATGGCAATCACAATTAAACATATAATTAACGTGTAAAACTCCCCTAACCTGGTTTTCTTGCTTAAAACACAATTGCTATACCTTCCCTTTGATAACCAATGGTCTCCTTAGCACCACCTCAATTTAGCTCCTCTAATTCACTATTTTCCCTTAATTTCGTGCACCTTACAATGCCCTCAAAAATCTAGCCTCCAATCCCCTTTATTCTCTCACAATTTGTCTTTTAACGACGTCTTAATTAACAATAATGAAGGAAAAACGAAAATGACATTAAAACTGATTTTAATTATCATTCAAAGTCACTTATGGACTGTTTTCCCAGCCTCCTTTAGCTGCTCATTCATCTAGGGTTTTCTCTACCTTTTCACCTTCACGCCAAAACTAATTTTAGCAAAAAAGAAGTTTAATTTAGAATTACCAAGGTTCGAACCCATAACCATGCCAATGCCAATTCAATGCACAACCAATCAACCAATTCATGTTTTATGATATTTAATATAATTCTATGATTATATTATTGCTCAACATGATCAAGCATATTATTAAAAATAATAATAAATTAAATAACACAAAATTGACATACATAGGACTTAAACCCAAGTCCTCTCACACAATTAAGTACTCTCAACCATTTGAGCTAGTACTCTTCCACATCATATAAATCAATAATTAATGCCTTAAAGGCTCTCACTACCCGCATTTATTAATTAATTAATTATTTATTTAATTAATTTTCACGGGTTTTACACTCTCTGGTTTGTAACTCTCGCCTAGCGGTTCAATTCCCACCATCAGGCGCTACACCAATAAATGATTTTACTGGTTTAAAACCCTGCAGAACATAGTCTCACACCCCTAATCATTGTAGACTCACCTTAATTCACCAAACCGAGTAATCTTACCATTTTCCCTACATATGCGAAAACCCTAAATTCTCAAACCTCACTTCCCATGTCCATTTTCACTGCCCCGCAGTCAATCATGCCTCCACTGGTACATCTAATCAATTTAAACTCCAACCACCAGCTTCTCAATGCAATTCATAAAGCAATAATCCTATGAACTCAAAATCCCCAATTTTTTTCCAAACCCTAATATGTATACATACAATTATTCGTCCAATCACCTCAAACCATAACATAATTCAACAATTACTTGCATCCATCACTCAACCAACAATTAAAGACCCTTTTTCCCTGATCAGAATGGTCAAGAAACCACAAACTCCAAAACTGAGCCAATTCTACTCGCGTTGCTTGGCAAGTATTCATCGCTACTAGGCGGTTCATGCCAAAATCCAAAAAACTAGTTACACTAGTTGTGTCGCCTGGCAGCTAGTTCATGCCGCCGGCGATTTCTGGCAGAAACCTAGAAATTAGGTTTAGAAACCATGTGTCGACTGACAAGCCTTCAAAGTCACCAAGCGATTTCTGGAAAAATTCCAGAAACATGCGAAATCCAAAAAAAAAATGCAAGAGAAGGAACATCATTGGCATACAACATATCAAGAAAATATATCAATTAAATTAAAATCATATAACAACTCCTTTAACCTGGATTTCTTTGCTCCAAAAACCTTTCTAAGATTCCACTTGCCCAAGGTTTGGTCTCCTATTGACCTTTAGTAATGGCAACCCCCTTCCTAGCCTTTCCTCTCCTTACAGGTCCAACTTGGTGCTCTGAAAACTCTCTCTTACCTTACCACACTCAAATTGTTCTCTCTCCTTTTCCACTAACCCTTTCTTTTCCACTTTTCAGCCCTTAATTTAATTAAATTAAATAAAAAACGAAAATATGGCTTAATGGAGACATTAATGGCCATCAAATGTCATTAACCGTGGTTTTCTCAGCCTTTCCAACCGCTCCCTATGATGGCCAGGGTTTCTGAACCTTCTCATTCAAGACAAAAAGAATTTGGGCCAAAAAAGAAACTATTTAGTGTAAATCAAGGTTCGAACTCACATCAATACAATTACTATGCAAATGCACAACTAATCTACCAATTCATGTTTCATGATAATTCATACACCTCTATGATTATATTATCAGGCTCCATGGTTAAGCATACGTGAAAATAATAAAACAATTAAATTAACACATTGATGGCATACACAGAAGTCAAACCCCAAGTCCTCTCATAATAGCCAAGTACTCTTAACCACTTGAACTAATATTATTCCTTATTATAACTCCTCACATTAAATTATATAAAGATCTTATTACCTGCATTTATATTAAATTTATTTATTTATTTAATTTTCCGGGTCTTACATTTACAATCTAAGTCTAGGACTATGCCCCTAGGTTTATATACCTCTTTGCTTATTGCTTCATCCCCTTGGAAAGATATTAATATGGATTTTATCCTTGGTCTACCCAAAACCCAAAAGGGGATTTGATTCTACTTTGTGGTAGTGGATCGTTTTAGTAAAATAACTCATTTCATACCATGCCATAAGGTATATAAAAAAAATCTTCTTTAGAGATGTGGTCAAACTTCATAGGTTGCCTAAGACAACAGTGTCTGACAAAGATACCAAGTTCCTTAGCCACTTTTGGAAAACTCTTTTGTCTAGGCTAGGAACCAAGCTTAATTTTTCAACCTCTTCTAAACCCTTAAACAGATGGGCAAATATAGATAGTTAATAAATCTCTTGGCACCATGCTAAGGGCAATCTTAAAGGGCAACCACAAATCTTGGGATAAGTATCTTCCCTACATAGAGTTTGCATATAATAGGATAGTCAATAAAACTACCAAAGTCTCTCCATTTTAGGTTGTGTATGGGTTTAATCCTTTGGACCTAATACCCTTACCTACTCCTACTAACTTTATTCACAAGGTAGGGGTATCTAAGACTGAATTTGTGAAGAAAACTCATGAGAGGGTGAAAGACCAAATACAACAACAAACAGAGAGATGTAGGAAACAGAATAATAAGGGGAAGAAGGAAGTCATATTTGAATTAGGGGATTGGGTTTGGCTCTACTTGAGCAAAGAAAGATTTCCAAAACAAAGGAAGTCCAAACTCAACTCCTGAGGCGATGGTCTCTTTCAAGTGGTCAAAAGAATCAATAACAATGCTAATAGCCTAGATCTGCCCAGTGAGTTTGAAGTCAATGCTACTTTATGTAAGTGACTTGATTCCTTTTATAGTAGCATAAATTATAAGGTAGACCCTCCAGAGTTGAGGGTAAGTTATTTTCAAGAGGGAGGGGATGATGACAAACCCCTAACAAAGGGACCAACCATAAGAGCAATTAGCTAGAATGATCCAAGAAGATAGGGCTTTATCTGAGTTGAGTAGGCCCAAGTTGATGTTCATTTGGGCTAAGAAAGATATGAAGACCTAGTTTGGGATTCTTTGTAAAAATTAGAATAATAATATTTTGGGCCTATTAGTGTAGGAATTTTATTTGGGCCATGTATATAGGCCATGCTTTGGGCTTAGGCCTAGTAAGGTAGTTTAGGCCTAAAAGGAGAAGGGCCTAGTTTTGGTCCTTGAAGAGAGGCGCCTAAAATTAGGATTTTTCTACTCTAGAATGTGCTAACTTGGAGAGCAAGCTAGGTTTATAGCTCTCCTATGTGCACCATGGCAAGGAACATATGACTTGCTTAGGTGGCAAGTCACACTATGTGCATGCTCTCTTGTGGCTATAAAATTAAAGTTTCTAGACCATTTTTCCCTCCCACTTTTGGAGACACCTAACTCTCCTTTTATCCTATAAATATAGGGGCTTACCTCATGTAATCTTAGCTTGAATTTGAGTAATGAAATTTTTCCCAATTATGTGCATATTTTTCTTGTTTTGAGTTGACTCTAGAGTAGTCTTCTCTTTAGTCTACTTTTGCTTCCTTCCCTGGGAGTTGGTCTCACCTCTCTTAGGAATACTTTACTAAAAATCGAACCAAACACCACTTCTTCTTCTCCATTTCGTAGCTTCTGCATCACAACTCATCCATGGAGACTCCCATTCATCAACCAAGTCATCAAGGAGTTTGGAGGAAGGCCATCAGCTAGTGTTGTGAAAATCAATAGAAATTGTGATATACAGCAGAATGGAAAGTTTAATCAACACTTAAAAACAACACTAAGCTTTGTGATTGAAACTTGAGATTAACACATCAAAAATTAAAATGGAACCAACACCATAAGTAAAGCTTTTTTGTATGTTGAAAATACAAGCCTAAACACATAATCTCTATATAAAAAGTCAAACACAACATTATACCTAGATGAACAGTGCACAAGCCAAGACTAATGAACCAAAGAAGAAGAAACCACTAAACACAACAAGTTGGAACCCAATAAAATACTAAACATAATAAGATAATATTAAACTTAGATGGAAAGATTTTTAAAACAAGTTGAAATCAAAACTTAAACTGGTCATTCAAAGCACAAACATCACATTAGTTAGATCATTAATCAAGGTTTTCAGTTTGCATAATCTTAGAACAATGACAAGTTAAACATTTAGCTAAAATGAAACATATATTCAATATTAAAACTGCAAAAAAATGTTAATATATAAGAGTTTTGGTAAATTCTCCAATCTAACTGAGACACAAGCTTAAGTACATTGCTAGCTCTTGAAAAACACCATGGAGCTCTTGAGAAACACAACACTAAGATTTCCCCTGTTCTAAGGTTCTAAAATTACAATACTAAAAGAAGAAACTCGTTTCTTTTCCCTCTTTCCTCTTAATATAATTGTTGCACCCAATAAAAAATAACATCCTTTGAAAATTCCAACAAGGGTTGACAAAAGCTACTTTTCCTTTTCGTATGAGTGTGTTTGTTGTTACTACTAATTTATGATTGTAATTTTGTTTTGTTTGCTGACTTGGCATGGCCGAGTGTATTGCCATACTTGCTCAACTTCCTTGGGTCATTCTTAATGTAGCTCATTTTGCACATTAGACTGAGAGGAGTATGCCCTAACTTTGTTAATTGCACCAGGTTTTAAAGAAAAGTTTAAGTTGTTTATACCCCTTGCAAATGCCTCCAACTTCCAACATGAACTGCAATAAGACAAAAGCTGCAAAAATTATGCTCTAACACTCACATTAAAGCTCATGGGTCTATAATCTGATGCAACAAAGCTCAACTCAATTGTATATTTGTGGAGAAAATTATGAGAAAAAGAATCAGCAATGGTCAAGGCATAAAAACTCTTAAGTTTCAGTTGTAAAACATATTTGTTATGCTATATTTCCAAAAACTCCCATATTTCCTAAAAAGTGCAAAAACTAAGCTAGGAATGAAAGATAAAAGAGATAAAAATACTAAGAAAGTGCAATAAGCCTAGATATAAGAGTCTAGAAATTGAGTTTTCAGAGAGCTAGTAAGGAAGAAAGCTTAAAGAGGAGAAGTAGTTAAGGAGAGTGGTTAAAGAAGAAGAAAAAGGATAGTTTGAAAAAGAGCCAAAGATCTTTTAAAAGAAGGAAAATCAAGCTAAGGTTGAGTAGAGCAAGAAGACCAAAATATTACAATTTGCAATCTCAAAGGGAGCTTTCAGTTTTCAAAGTTTTTTGTGGTGTGTTGTTTCTATGGTAAACCATAATCGAAAGATGTATAAGTTTTGATGTTTTTGTTAATAAAAACAATTGGTTTTATTCACAATTGTATTGTGTACTAAAAGTTTTCTATTATATGCTTTGATATGTAATCTATACTAAAATTGCTCTATAATGTATTGCTTAAAGATCATATCAACTTGATATGATTTGATATAATGAGAATTTAGTATTAAGTTTAACATTTTAACAACCTATCAAACTTGTGCTTCATTATATATTGTAAAGTTTGCATGGTGTTAGACAAAAGTTTAATAACCCATGATTTTTATTAAGTGCTAAAAACAACAAAGTATAAAACATGGCCACGCTTTGTCCGTAAGAGGAAAGTCTCTTGTTCAACAACAACTCATGTAAAACACTATGTTGTTTATTTTTATGTCGATAAGCAATGTATTCTATTCAAATGATATGCTCATGGTCCTAAGTTAACATAGTAGTTCATGAATATTTGCATGCTTATTCTATGTTGCGAGAAAATTTCGTTTCTGTTTGACCAAGCCTATCCATAAAAACATTTTTCATATCAATGATCTCTTAGAAAATGAGTTAAAGTTGTTTTGTTTCAACAACTCCCTATCACATGGTTTGTTAACTATTGAAAAGTCTATCTACTTTGTACGACTCCGTGTTTCACACAATTTCAAGTAAAGGCACTTTGTCCAAAGATAAATAAGTATATCTAACTATTTTGATGTTGCTTAAAGAAGATGAGAGCATTTAAGGTGTACATGGAGCACATTTAGTGCATCTTTTACATCAAAGCTCTCATACAAAAAGGGAGGTGTTCAAGTGAGTTAAAATTTGGCCAAAATATTTTTTGTGCCCTAATAACTTTATAAGAACATTTCTATGTTCATTTACTAATCTAGAAGAGATATCTTAAACCTTGCAAACGTTAAAAGGCGTTACCCTACTCTAGTGAGCAACCTATTGATCACACCTAAGATAATCATTGTCTTGGATAGGAATAGTTGTGTTAAAGAATACTCGATTTTTAGGTAGGAATGGTTGGGTGATAAAAAGAATACTTGATGTGTTAACCAAGATTGACTACTTTCCGAAACAATACTCGTACAAGTTAGTCAAGAGTAGCTAGAAGGCGAAACAATATTCATGTTGTATCTTGCGGCGTTAGTTTGCTTAATAAAACTAAATCAATTAATAAGAATTGAACATAATCTATACTATCATATCAACTAGTATAAAAACATCTTGAGTAATTTTTTCCCTTCCTTATGATGTTACATTACATTTATAACACCTGCCCTAACTTAAGATGAAGGAATTTTCGAAATCCGCGTTTGAAAAGTTTTTTTATAGTTGTCAAACTTAAAACTAGCACATAAACAAATACTATAAGCAATATTTGCAAAATTTACAACAAATTTCTAAAACACAATTGAACGTCCTATCTTTTTTTGATCATTACCTTACACTATTGTCTTGTAAGGATGAAGTAGAATGTCAATTAAATAATGTTTAAGGGTAGTTTCTAAAAATATTTCTAAAATATAGCAAATAATTGTGGCTTATGCGCTCAATGTTTTTCGATCTTTGATCAGTAGTTGATTTCTATAACTTGTTTCTTACGAATTTTATAAACTATGTAGAATATAGTGGTAGAGAATATTCTTTTTTCACCAATTTTAAATATTAGAAATACAGTACATGTTATATTTAAAAAATTCCCCATTCTGCGGATAAATGTGCCATTTGATTTCTCGCTTTTACTATACGTACAGAGAGGTAAAAGTTTCTAAACTTTGTTCCTCTGACTTTCTTTGTAAGGTATTGTCTTATGTGTTATACACATTCTTTAAGATGTAAGAGATGACAAACTACTCCATTTCATTTCTGCATAGATGATTTGTATATAACTATTAAATTGAATAAAGATGTATTGCTATAACAGACTATATAATATCGTACATATACAATTTTTTACCTCTTATGATCATTTTTTTCTTTTCCCAATGATGGCTAACTCCTTGATCATGAGAAATTGTAGAATGCACAAATACGAAAACAAAAACAAAAATAGATGAGTATGTGATCGAAACTTCCGTTTTAAAATTTGTTGATATCTTATCCTTTTTACCAAAATATTATTAATATTGCCATAGTAGCTATCAATATTATCAAGTAAGTGCCTCTTTCTAAGGTCCACAAAATCCCTTTTGGCCAATAGAAAAAAAAGGAGTTTTTTTATTTCGTATTTCGCAACAATGGAAATGACATAAATATAGTACCCAAATTTATTTGCATTAAAAGAAAAATCAGTTAATATTAGCGCGCGCGCACAGACACACACATATATATATATATATATATATATATATATATATATATATATATATATATATGAAAATGTTGCAAAATACGAAGAAATAAATGTGTTTATTTATTTGCAGTGAAAGAAAAAGCAGTGAAGTGAATGGAACAAATATTAAATTGCAGGATTGGGTTAGATAGCGAATTTTTCAGTTGATTGGACTCAGCAACTATTTTATGATCATAGATTTGCGGTCTCCCAGTAATGAATGGATAAATGATGAATTAAGAATGCGTTCCTACTTTAATGATGGCTAATAATACTATTTGCCATTCTATTCACAAAATACAGAAAAAAGGGAAGTAATTCTCTGAAGCTGAGTTTGCTCCAGCATTAGCATGTTGCAGACCTGCAAAAGAATTTGTGTTGCTGGCCGTGGCACTGGATGTGGCATGACCTCGCTTTGTCTCTCAACTCTTGAAATGCTCTCATCGTATCCACATCAAAGCCTCCAGCGAACTGCCACACGTAACAGCCCTTTAGATAACAGGCGTCAATTTTCTACCATTGTTGAAAATAAAATTTACCTGATGAACTCGGAATGCAAATCTAACTCCTTGGACAATAAGCTCTTCTTCTTCAGGCCCACCACCAACTGTCTCAAGCTCAGCAGAGACTCTCTTCATATACTTCATGGCCAATTTTACAGATGCCAACTTGATCTGCCACAATTTAACATTCATAGGTAAAATAAATGAAGGGAGCTATTCTTCTCACTTTGTAGTAAGAAAATTAGTACACAAATCTATTACGATGCAATCCTATTCCTTCCAGAATGCAAGATGCACATGCATATCACAATTTTACAATTTTACAATTTTACAGATTTCTATTGGCAAATAGAATTTACCTAAAATGATGAAGAAGACAAACATATAGACAGGGATTCCATGTGCTAGTGTTAGTGCAGATTAGCGCAAAAACAATTGAGGTCGACGAAGCCCTATCAGCAAAGATAACCTCTGCTTTGACATTTCGCTATCAGCTAGCTACTTTGTCTACATGCTATGTGGGGACATTAAATTTTATTAATGGAGGAGTCTATGCAAACTACACATCCACCATTTTTATTCAATGAGGACTATGGGCCAACACAACTCTTGCCCATCATCACGTGCTATTGCTATACTAACCTATTTGTATTATATATTAAACCTACAACTGAAGTTACTATCAAGCACAAATTTTTCTAATATAACTTGCATGGAAATTACCTGGCTCACATAACCACTGTCAAGCATCCAATCCACGGGTATTTGGAAGACTTTGTATCTCTTTGTTGCCGATTCTCCCATTCTTGAGATATTGTAAATCCCATGTTCTAATCTGTCATAATCATTTAAAATTTAAAATAAATGGCATTAAAGGGTGATCACATGAACATTTAATTCACCTTGAATAAGTAGAGATACTAATAGTTCTAATAATTTAAAACAAATTCACGCACTTCTCTAAGAGAGTCTGCATCTTTTTAAGAGCTGGACCACACAGCTGCCGAGGATCATCGCGGAAAGACGAAGCCTCAGATACTAACTTCTTCAGGTCACAATACCCAAACGCAGCTTCACGCAAAGCATCAGCCTTCTGCTCTGGCCAATCGAAGTGTTTCAGCACTGCCCTTTCGTCCACCTGAAACAACAAACAAAACCAGACAAATCACAAACGATATACAGCATATTTTCTTGCAAGTATCATGGAAGAAGGAACACAACAACATTAAAAAATAAAAATACCAAATAGGAGAGTTCGTCGTCAAGCCATTTGACAAAAGGCACTACATCTTCAATGTCCGTGAATGCTGCGCTCTCCACCTCTTTGATCAAGTATCGAATAAAGTCTCCTTGAGTTTCTACATCTGTTTTTATCTGTAAAAACAAAAAAAAAAAAAAAAATTATTAACCTGAGATCAGACAGTATCAGAACTTTGGTTAAAGGAAAAAACTTTTATTAGCAACTAGTAGTTTAATATTACTAAGCTCTAACCAACTGAAGTAAATTCTTTGACTTAATTGACAACTATGGACTAGGGTTTCAGTAATTGAAGAATCTTTTCTTTCTTGTTTGACCAGGAACTCAACAAAATGCCATAATTTTAGACCATATTTACGACTATGGCCAACCAAATTCGAATCAGATTACTGTCTTATCTACGAAGAAATCCAATTCAAAATAAAGCAATAAAAGCGACTACACATGTCAGCAGACAGTGACACAATAAATGGCCAGTGGCAAACCGGTAATTACACCGCCAAATTCACGTGCACTTACAGCCAACAAGTGAGTGGAGCGGTTCTCGATCTCGCCGATCATATCGCGAGCATTCGCCGTCGCCGGCACCTCCGCGGCACCGCCAGACCCCGAGTCCCGCCTCGGATGTGAGTCCCTCCGCATCAACGAGTGGTAAAACTCCACCACCTCCGGCACTCTTCTTACCTTCGCTGGGGCCAACTTCCCAGCCTTCGCCGGAGGAGGCGGAGGCGGTGGCGGAGGGGCTGCCTTAGATGTAGGCTTCCTTGGTGGAGGAGGAGGTGGAGGAGGCGCAGCCTTAATCGGTGGAGGAGGCGCTGCCTTCATCATTGGTGGAGGAGGAGGTGGTGGCGGTGGCGGAATGGCTTGTTCAGTTTCGCCGTTATTGGAGGAACCGCTGGACGGTGATGAAGGAGAAGAAGACGAAGGTCTCGGTGGCGGGTTCGGAACACGAGGCGCGCGTGACCTCACGGAACTGGAGAGAACCGAGTCAGAGCAATCGGCGAGTTCCTCCGAGTTACACCGCGAGTGATGTGGCCTTTCCGTTTCGGCAGCCTCTCTTTTCAAAATCCCGCTTCCGAGATCCGACGCCGTTTTCTTCAAGCTTTTCATGACATTCGACCTCACCGAAACCTCCACCAACCTCTGCGAAGCTTCGTGCTCGTGCTCGTGGTCGTGCACGTGACTTTCTAATGTCTCTGCTCTGCTACTACTGCTACTGCTACATCCACTATACGACATCGTTTTCTTCATCTCTGCTATCTCATCTTCCAGCGCCTTTAGTTTCCTCTCGCTCTCTCTCCTCTCTTCTTCCACTCGAACCTTCAGCTCCTGCAACTCCTTCTTCAACCTCTCGTTCTCCACTTCCGTTTCCTCCGCTCTTCTTCTACTCCTTTCGATTTCAGTTTCCCTCGCGCTGATCTCGCTCTCCAGAACGGGGACAATGGCGATGGACTCTCTCAGCAGCTTGTGCTCCAGCAGCTCCGTCTTCAGCCGCGACTCGCTCTCCCGGAGCTCCTCCACTAGACGGAGTAGCTCCGCAACATCTGGCGGTCGCGGCTGCACCTGAGCGGAGGAGCGCGGGAAGTACGCGCCGAAGGAGCGAGAGAACGGGGACTTGTGGGACGAGGACTTCGCTGTAGACGGCGATGGAGGAGGCTGCTTCTTCTGCGGCGGAGGGGTGTGCGTGGCCGGTGCCGGTGACTTCTGGAACCCCATTGCTACCCTTACCTTGCCGGCAACCATGAGTGTGAGATTTAATTATTTATTTTTATTTAGTTTTTAAGATTGGAACTGGGAAGAGTTTTAAGCATGACAAAGACGACGTCGTTGTCTGAGTGTAGATAGACAGAGAAGAAGAGGAGGAATGGGGGTGATGTTGCAGAGGGAGAATAGAAATTGAGGCACAGTTAACGATGAACGGTCTTCTCTTCTTGGATGCTTTTTGAGGGAAAATGGAGGTATAAAATATTAAGGAGAGTAATTTTAAATTTTATTACAGACAACAATATAGAACAAGTTTGAAAAAAAAACGAGGTTGTCCAAGTGGGATCAGTGCCTAGGACATTTATTTTGGTTGCGTTTAGTCTGAAGGGAGAGTGAGTTGAGTCGGGAACGGTCGTCTAACGGTTGGTTTTGTGATTTTTGGTTTGGTATGTTCAATTTTATGTTTTTGTATGACGTTGGTAACGGTTTGATCTTAAACGAGTTTGAAGTGAGCAAGGCGAAAGTATCGTGATATATTGGCGAGTTATCGTGGTTGTTGCGTTTGGTCGTTTGTTTGTTTGCCGTTGGCGTTGTGCGAGTGAGGGTGGATGACGCACCTGCTGGTCTGGGAGATGGTATGGTGAAACTAAACAACTTCTCTTTTGTTCTTTTACAAAACTACCCGCTATTAAAATGCATTTAATGCTGGTTTTTAAGCCACTTTAAATATTTAAGTAACTTTAAATATACAGTTAAATAATGTAATTACCCTTATCTCCCCCATAGTTGTCGTTTGAATTTATTTTTTTAAAACAATTTTAAATAGGTTATTTATTGTTTTCTTTCTCTTCATTTAATGTTTACGCAATTTTCAATCAGAATAAAATTAGAAATAACGATATAATAGGGAAATAAGTATTGTGTCATCCTGAAATTTAAAAGCCCACCTATAAAAAGGAATACAATTTCATGACAATTAAGAGGTAGCATGGCAGTGGTATTTTGAAATTTAAAAAAAAAAATATTATTTTTTTAATATTATTCTTCACCTTTTTCTAGTTCATACGTTATATAACGACTCTTTTTCATTTTAAGAAACTAATATTCATGATAATCACATTTAAATATTATTTTTATTGGTAAAAAATCATATAAACAAAAGTTTTATTGGAAAGGTTTTGACAATAATTTTTCAAATTTAATGGATCAATAGTTCTGTAAAAACAACAGTTAAATAGCATCTCGTTAACGGCTTCTTAATTTTAATTTTTGAAGACTTAGTAATTTAAACATCTTTAGATAAAATATTAATTGTAAGTCTACGATTGCCATTGTGGGTATTTCATTTAATTTTATGAACCTATGATTAATAAGATTAATTTATTTAGTAAACAACTCATACATTTATAGTTCATCGCTTAACTAGTTATATGTATTATTAAATGATCATAAATGATATTAAATTTTATTAGAAAAATATTTATTACTTGAAAACATCCGTTAAAATATACGCCAAATTTTAAAAAATAGGGTTAAATAGTTATATTTTAAAATTAAAAAATTTAAATAAATTATCTCTTAATTAAAAATAGGATTAAATATGTTTTAGTCACTTACCTTTCACTGAAAAATTAAATTAGTTCCTCCGTCATAAAGTTTTAGTCCAATTTAGTTCTTCAACTTTAAAAATAGGTAGATTTATTTCTTTTAAATAAATTTTGTTAAGTTTATTTGACGTTTCAAACGTGTTTTTTAGTTGACATTGAAACATAAATGTGTCAAACAATGTAAACAACTCAAATGTTATCATCACACACGTATATAACGTCAAATCAACTTAAAAAAATTTGATTAAAAAATAATTAAATTTACGTATTTATAAAGTTGGAAGACTAAACTGGACCAAAGTTTAAAAGATAAACTAATTTTAATTTTCAATGAATAAAATCATATTTAACCCTTAAAAATAATGGTATAAACATTTTCAAAACAAACATTTTATAAATCATTCACACTTTCCAATATATTATGAATCACCCATTATTCTTTGTATAACATAATTATCTTTCTTAAAAAAAATTATTGAGACGCTCAACAACACTAATGATATTTTAAATATTAAATCGCTAAAATTATGATTAATGACTAGCTAATTAAAAATCAATAATATATGTCTTTATTTTTTATTTCTATTATACGGAAATATTTTCTTCAATTGTTTTTAGTTTAGCAGAAATGAAATATAGAGAAGCTATTAATCTAATTTGATATCAAATTAACAATTTAGATTAATTAACATTAATAAGGTGTATTCAGTTACTCCCTCATTAAATAAATAACATTTCTAGAAATGTGTGACATTAATTGGAAGTCAATTATCTTTGGTATTTTCTCCTCATTAATAAATGCATATAACATATAAGGGTTAAATATCTTTTTGGTCTTCAACTTATAATAAAAATTAGAATTTAGTCTCTCAACTATATAAATGTGTAGATTTAGTTCTTTTCACAAAATTTTATTAAGTTGATTTAACGTTTCAAACATATTTTATAATAGTATTTTAGTTTGTTTATACAATTTGGCACATTTTCACTTTAATATTAGCTGAGAAACGTGTTTGAAACGTCAAATAACTTAACAAATTTGATTTAAAGGACTAAATACATACATTTCTAAATATGGGGGACTAAATTGGTTCAAAGTTTTCAAGAGGAACTAATTTCAATCTTCACTAAAAGTTGGAGGACCAAATATTTAACCCGAAAAATAAAAGATGGAAGCCAATAAAACATAAACATATACATAGAATTATGTTTTTTTTTATGAATAAAGGTCAAAGTAGTATTTTTTTTTTGGAGTCAAGATATTGATTTTATGGTTATTTTTTGTCAACGTCGGTCTTCTTGGTCAATCTCAAGTTCTCAGTGTTGTCGGTCTTCTCAAAGTGCATTTACATAAGGTATTTCGACACTCAAGTTAATTTTTGGTATAAACTACATTTGTAATAAATGTAAATAAAAGAATCTCAATTACCTTACTTAGAACTTCTATCTATAGTGTTCTTAATGGGTTTTTTACCTTTTGATAGGCCTAATCATGGCCTAATTGCACCATAATCCTCATTACAAGAATAATTTGTTAGCTAGAAACGATAAATGGATCAATCGCATGTAGCAAGTGATAAATATCATTATCTCTTAAAAGACTTGTATAACACTATACAACTCTCACAATTCACAACTCAATTAGACAACAAAGTTCACAAAATGAAAACTCTTTTTGTATTTTTATCAGACATAAATTTAACATAGAGTATTTACAATTATCAAGATTAGATTTGATTCACTTTATTCTTATGCATTCACAACAATCTCAATTCCAATTCATACTAAAATCCTATTCCTAGTGACTTTAAGCCTATGATAACTAATGGGGACGTGACAATGAGCAAAGGCAAGGATCCACTTGAAGGACTTGGAAGACCTACGATAAGGGCTAAAGTAAGGAAAGCAAAGGAAGTTCTTCAACAAGTGTTGTCTGTAACATCCTAGCCAGATATTACTAATTTAAATAATTAAAATAGCAACGTCCCAGTCAACATCCAAAGGACAGTTGATCAACGTTTCCAAAGCTTAATTCCAGTGATGCAATGTCCCCAAATTCGTGCTTAATCATAATTATAAAATGCATGCTCAATCAATTTACATTCAATTTCATCCAATCACTCACCAGTTATAATCTGAAATCAGATTCACTCATCCCCAATCCCACGCATGAACCTTCACCCCCAATTATGCAATAAGTCATACAATTACCCTCCATCAGTAACCTTCCATACATTCAATCACAATGCAATTTATACAATCATACATATAGATTCAATTCAAGCCTTCCAAACATCACGAAACCCATAAGAAATTAGAAAATTGGCCAGTCTAGTTTGTGTCGCCTGGCAGATAGAACACAGTCACCAAGTGATTCATAGTAAAACCCAGAAAATTGGGTTCAGGAAGCATGCGTCGCATGGCGGGTCTTCAAAGCCGCCATGTAGTTTCTGGAAAACTTCTAGAAACATAAACAATCACGAAAAATTTGGTAGAATCAAAGGACCACATGCATTCCATTCATCACCAAATCATATAATTAAAATTAAAACACAAAATACAATTCTCCTAACCTGAAATCCTTGCTCAAGTTGAAACCCTTAGTCCCTTCTTGATCCCAAATACGTCCACTATAAGACCCAAGAAAATTTAAATAAATAAATAAATATTTATTTAATAAATGCGAGGGCTGAAGTCCCTAAGTTAATTAATGTGGAAAGAGAAGATAAGGAATAATATTAGCTCAAGTGGTTGAGAGTACTTGGTTACTATGAAAGGACTTGAGTTCGAGTCTTGTGGTGTTATATATTTATTTATTTTGTTTTTGCGTGGGAATAGGGTCTCGAAACTTAAAGTATAAGCACATGTGTGCGTAAAATATCAAGGAACATGGGATGGCTTAATGGTTGTGCTTATGCTTGGGAATTGAGTGAATATGCGTTTGAATCGTGGCTTATGCTAAATAAGTTTATTTTTACTAAAATTATTTTTTGGCATGGATGAGAAGGGTCAAAAACCCTAGCTGTCTGCAGAGAAGGCAAAAAGGCTGAGAAACCACCAAGTAATGGAGAATTGATGAACATTAATTTTCTCCTTAATTGATTTTTGTTTAGGGAAATTAAAGGAGAAATGATGAGGCTAAGAATGGAGGAGAGGGATGAGAGTAGTGCTTTTAGGAAGGTATTTTCGTGTGGCTACCAAAAGGGAGTTTTAGAACACTAAAAACAACACTAAGAAGAGTGTTAGAAGGCTGGAAGGAGTGCTCAAGGGCAGAGATCAAATGGTAAATCAATTGTGGGACAATGAAGGATTCTAAGAGCACTTTTGAAGCAAGAAATTCAAGTTAGGGGAGCTGCTCTATTTGTTATATTAAATTGTATTATTTTACGTGGTATGTTGTATGATTAGGTGACTTTTCTGCATTAAAATTCTATTGATTTTAAGTTTCTGGAAATTCCTAGAAATTGCCTGGCAGCTTTGAAGGCTCGCCAAGCGATGCATGAGCGTGATACCTATTTCTGGGTTTTTTTAGATGAATCGTCGGGCGGCACGGGTGCTTCTGCCAGGCGACACAAATAGTAGTGGGGTTTCTGTGATTTTTTATGGACTTCATGATATTTTGGGTTGTTGCGAAAGTATTATATGCATGTTGAATGAGTGATCTTGTATAATTGTTGATCATTATTGTGTTTTATGATTATGGAGATAATTGGGGGCTAGGTTTCATGTGGGGCTTGCGAAGGAATAACCATGATATGTGTATGATTTATGATATGATGCATACAAATAATCCGAATTGAATAAATATGATATGTGCACAATATAATTATGTCAAGACGAATGCTAGAATTGTTGATTTGGGGTTTTAGGGTTTACGCAGGTGTAGAAAAATCTGGGATTTTTCCATAATTGTATGCACCGCTTGATGACGCATGAATTGCCGCCAAGCGACTCATATTAAAACAACCTAGTTTCTAGGGTTTGTTAAGAACCGCCTGGTGGTAAAGAACTATCGCCAGGCGACGCGTGTGGTGTTTTATTCACGAAAAATGCTACTTTTCGTGTTTTCACAGAGCAGGTATCGCCGGGCGCTAACTTTTGGGCGCTAGGCGCCACCATTTTTCTAGTTTGCGCAGTTTTCGTAAAACTGTGTTTCCCAATTCGTTAACCGTCCGATTTAGATGAAATTTTGACAAATGGTACATAACATGTTGTTCTTCACTTTGAATGGTGGAGATTTGATTTGAAGGTCAGTAGCTAGAGATATATGTTACTCATGATTTCTGGCTTGGAAGTCTTTAAAATGAATGAATAAACTCTTGATAATTTCAAGTAACTATTAATGTGGCATGAGTTGGAAGCATGCTTGAGTTATGTAAGTCTCTATGAATTTGAATGTTCCTTTAGGTTAGTCACATATTGAGAATTGGTTTATTGGTGAATGCATATGTATCAATATAAATTAAATTATTGCATAAGAGGTGTAAAGTGCTATATCAATTTGCATTGGTGCATAGAATCATGTACTTAAGTTGTTAGAGGGTTATTGTTTTACATTTGATTTGGGCATGCGTTATTCATAGGTTGAAATTGAATGCTAGCATGGATTTAAATGGTGGACTATATATATGAATATATAGGGATTGATGCATGTGATATGTGGTGAATTCTATTAATAATTGAGTAATAGTATGATCTCAACTGTGTGAACCCATTGGGTATATGAATGTGTTCAATTGTGATTCAGTCATGCTAATATGACTGGATAAGTGTGGTTGATGTTTTGGATTTCTTGTGGATTGTTGGGTTCATTGAGAACCTATCCAAAGTGTCAAAAACCAGTAGTCTTAACTCTACTGGTATGGCGCCTAGCAGCGCGGGGCGAGTCGTTAGGCGATAGCGGCCAAACAGAGGCCACTGGGATCGTGTGGCGCCTAGCGACAAGGGTGGTTCTGCTAGGCGACTATTGTCAGACAATGCCATAATGCCCTCTCAAATTTTTTGCAATGTCATTCTTCAGTGATATTCTATTAGTAGAACCTCACCAACTATTCAAATTGGTCCACGTAAGCCTGCATAGACATATTACCCTACTGTAGCGTGAGGAATTTAGCCTCTCTGTCATGCTTAGCAATGTTTGGAAAGTATTTATCTAAGAATCTTGTCTTAAAATTTGTCTAGTTCACCTCTTCCTCTTGGGTCTGCATCTGTTGTTACATTCCCACCCACCAGTACTTTGCATCAGCTACTAGAACAAAGGTAGCATAAGTGAGCTTCTATGCCTCTATACAAGCAATCACTCGAAAGATTTTCTCACACTCCCTAATCCACACATCAGCGTCATCAGGAGTGGCCTCGCCATTGATCTTGGCCAGCTTATGTCTTATAAAGTCATCTTTGTAGCCATTCTGGTGCGGGCTATGGGAACACCACTGGTTGTGGCTGCATGGCATCAACCAGACAGTGGATCGCTTAAGCAATCTCATATGCTGAGTTATTAGCACTGAATCTGGCTCTCTTGCGTGCCAATTCCTAATTCTAAAATACATTTTACCAAAACATGATTACGATCAAGCGAAAGCATTAACAACAATCATATTACTAGAGACTCATTCAAAGAGACTCTACAATCCAATCAATTCACAAAAGTCTCGCAACTGAAACATGTCAAGCTCACTCCCCAAAGCCCCAAAAAAATCTTATTGAAATCAAATGCTCTGATACCAAATGTAACACCCTAAGCCAATATTACTTGATAAAGCCAAATATATAATTAAAATAAAATATCATATCTGATACCATTCCCAAGCACGGGAAAATTTAAACTTTAATCACATATAAAGTACCAGTACTTCATAATTTATTTCATTACAATCCAAAATCCAAAGCCCAAATGAAAGGAAATTATAAAATAACTAAAACATGTTCTAAAACAAAATCCCAATAGTTAGCCCTCGCTCTGTGTCTATGCATTGCCATCCTCACCTAGAATCATATATGCTCTCATGTGACAAGTCACACGATCATTGCCACTACACTATCGCTTTGCATAGTCTTAAGCGCCGCCAGGTGAAGTTACAGCGCAGACCGCCTAACGGTTCCAATATACCGCTAGGCACCACACGCTCTAAGGGCTTCCCTGGGTAACCTATCGCTTGATGGTCCAATCAGTACCGCTAGGTGCTATACTAGTAGCATGACAACTTCTGGTTTAGCACTCCAATGCAGGTTTTGACACCTCAAACAACCCAGGCACAGGTCCAGACTACCAAGTTACAACTCCACACATTGCACATGATTCAAATTTTTACATTATCACATATCATATACATTAATCACATATATTCACCTATACTCAACAATTTAGAACCATGCTAACATTCAAATTCATCTAAGAACAACACATGCTCATGGAAATGTAAAACAACAACACGCAAATTTTTGTCCTAATTATAGACACCTTCGCTGTTGGAAAAAAATTTCCACACAAACTTCTTTCTCAAATCTTCCCGATAATCTATAGGAGTCATATGATTATAAAACCTTAGTATAATCCTCAAGAAGAAAAGGAAAATCTCTTAACTTCACTATTTTGTAAGATGCTCTACCAAGCTTCATCACCAAAAATATCAAAGTGAACTACTTCAAATGATGATAAGGATTATCATCAGGTTTGCCACAAAATTTTGGGTTGTTGAATGAAAGTAGCTTTTAATTCAAAATTAACATCCCTATTAGCCTATAAAGCTTGACTGCATATGAGTAGACAATCAACACTTGAAGTAGCTGACTTTCTTAGTGTTTTTTCATTCTCCATATCTATTATTTTTAACATAAAAAGAAAATTCCAAGAAAACAATGGTTATAGTAACTACTAAACTAAATTTACCTAAACTAATGAACTAACAAAATCACACTGACACACAACACCCATACATTGTCATATCCTTGGTAACGACACTATTTTATAAACGTTTAGTCGCTAAGAATTTATGCAAATATTATTTGCCCTCTTAATATAGCATAGTGAAAACCAAGAATCAATCTAAGGAGAGAACCCTAATATTAAGTGAATATGAGTGTGTGAAATAAGATTTGAAGCAAATCTATTCAACTATAACTAAACTAATTAAAAAATATAAAATGAAGCATGAACCTACTTCTACCTCTACAAAATTAACTAAAACAAAATGTTCTTGCAGAGAACAAACAAGATGAGTTAGGCACAAGCATCACTTTACCATGTAGTCCGTTATCTCCTCAGTTAGCCTCTTCCCGGTTGATACATGTCAACTTGGACCCAGGAGGGGTTACCTGCAGAAGAGTCTTCGAAGCTCAAGTAAGTCAAAACTCTCAGAAGGTCAAATCAGTGATTAATGAATGCGTACCTTTAATTACTGGGGTCCACACGTATTTATAGAGCATTAATGATGTCTGGTTATCTTGTGGGTCGGACCTTGACTTGGGCTCTAGCTTGGGCTGTGAGTGGGCCTGGGCCCTAACCGAGGCCTTTAAGGCCTATCGAACGCGGGGGCTTCCATTTTACTAAGTCTTCGAGAGCGGTCTGATCCGTTTACTTCTTGACTTGTCAGATGCCGTCCTTGGCCGCACACTGTCCTAGGTTGACTGCTTTGTTGTTACCTTAGTCCTTATTCAGTTATGAGTTTGATTCCATGGTGGCCCAAGTCGTGTACTTGGGTTGTTTCCGGCATGTGCGTGAGAGTTGTCATTTATATGGTCAAGTTGACCAGGTCCGATACAAGTTAGGCTGACTCGGAATAGGCTGAATACTTGGCTGCCTTGATGCATTGTTTACTTATCTGGTTGGGTTTGGTTAGGTGTGATACACCAATCCCCAGCCTTGTCCGATATGAGTTGTCGGTCAAGGGTGATATGTGAGAGTTGTCATTTATATGGTCAAGTTGACCAGGTCTGATACAAGTTAGGCTGACTCGGAATAGGCTGAATACTTGGCTGTCTTGATGCATTGTTTACTTATCTGGTTGGGTTTGGTTAGCTGTGGTACACAAAAACTATATCAAACTATGCACATATGTGATTCTAACTTCGAATTTCCTAATTTGATGGATAAAATGTTGTTATGAATGAATGGAATGCATAAATGGATGTATTAGATGACGTTTTGAGCTTTGAAATGGAATGAATTGATGCAAAAATAAGAAAATTGAAATTTTTTGTTAAAAGTCCTCAATGAAAACCTATCTAACCTAAGTGTTTGACAAAATTCCTAAATGAACTAGAATATGGTTTTTGCAATGCAGTTATCCTAAACATGAGTTAAACATTTAAACTAAATCAAATATGCATTTGAAACTGAATGGAAGCCATTGGAACTAAAAATTGCAAGACAAAGCAATTCTAATATTGAGCAACGAAGAGCTCACGAGTGAATGTGCAGGACAAGTTCAAAAATGCTCATGGAATGAATCTAACTACAAATTGATCATACAAAAGAGTTCTAATCAACATCAATTGAATACAAAAATTGAAATGAAGCAAAAATATTGAGTAAATCACTAAATAGAAAAATTTGATAACCTAAATAATGAAAATAATTGTCACAAACATAATTTAACTATCAAATTTGATTTTATAGTTTTTGTGTTTAATTTGCGAAGTGGAAATGTGCACATATTAAACTAAGTGAAAAATAAATGTAATAAGTGAAAATAACACATTCAAATGTATAGAGAAAGAAACTTCAATTGAAAATAAGAGAAATTACCATGAACACAGTTGACGAAGTCAGTAATAGTGGTTTAAATCGATTGGATTAGTTTTGCTCTCACTTGATCAAGGCTCTCTATGTAGACACTTGATCTGAATTAGTTACTTTGCAATCTTTGGAATTGAGCATGGTTCTACACTCAATCTAGTGTTGAGAAGCAAGAATAAAACTCATGCAATCAATTCAAAATGAAACAAGAAATACATAAGTGAAATACGATAGAAACATGCAAAACTTGAAGAAACTTGGCACCATAGTGCGGTGTACAAGTGCTCTCCAAGTGTAGAGAAAATTCACCTAAAACAGAGAAATGAAACTAAGAAAACTGAAAAAAAAATTGTAGTTTGTGTCTCAAAAATCAACTTTTAATCTTTTATAATATGGATCTAATGACTAGAATTTGCTATATAATAATTGTATAAGTTGAATTTTACTGACTAATTAAACTAAGCTAAACACTTAATTGTGATGGGTGATTGATGCAGTTCAGCTTTCCTATTCAAAAGTAATGTTTAAAGTACCAAATGTGATTAGTATAATTGTCATTCTAGTTGGTTCATTTGAAAAATCAATAGCTCCAACATCTTGACAACAACAACATGTCTTCAACTTGACATTCCAGTTGTGCAAGTTATATGCCAACTACTTACTTTGATTTGGCAATAAACTCATGTAGCTTGTGGCTTAATTTCTTATGAGTGCTTTAGCCAATTCCCATTCAGCATAACTGCAAACTTTGCAAATCAGATTCTTCCTGCATCACCAAATATAAGTGTAGAATTAGAACATTATTCTACACACTAAAGCCATTTTAACAAAATCTAACCAAATGTGATCTAGAATTAAAACAAATCCACCTAAAATATATTACTCTTGATGATGAGTATGATCTTGAATGGTTGCGTCTCTATGAATGCTCCAAGATAAGAGTGAGCATATCCTTATGAGTTCTCCTAGACGTCTGAGATGATGTTTTAAGGCTAGTAGAGACACAGGTCATAGTGCCATAATCTACTGAATGATGTGTTCTGATGTATGTGATATTGATAATTCTTTGATTGCAATCTTAGTTATATTAGCTTACCATTGTGTTGTGGTTGTGGTTTCCACCTACAATGATTGTGATTTATCGCAGGAGTAGATGATGAGGCAGGTTTCGATGCATAGTAAGGATAGACGAGTAGAGAGTGGGATAAGTTTGGGATGTAAAGACTTTTGATGTTAAATTTTTATATTTTTCTTAATTTCAATGAAGATCTAAAGGTATCCATTTTAAGGTTTTTTTTAGATTTTCGAAGACGTTATTGTATACTTAAACATTAGATGACTAGCACTTGAACTCATTATGCTCATTAGGTGAGTTAAATATTTGTTCTATTAGAAGATATAAGCTTTATCCTATTAGACAACTCAAGATTTAACTATTAGATGGCCTGATTTAAACTATTAGACGAATAAAATCTTAAAGAAAAAGTTCTTTTAAAAAAAACATATTTTTGAGAGGTTTTACTAGAAATCATTTGTTGTTTACAAGTAAATGGCTTTGAAAGGGTATAGAAAAATTGGGATGTTACATTTAGCATTGTGATTTTGAGTAAAAAAACATAGATAGATAGTTGGACACACATACACACAAAATGAGCTAGTTTTTGTTTTAAGTCTTTCTCTCAATGATTCTAAGCGGTTCATAAGGTTTTCTATGTATTTTTTCATTCATGGATGAAGCAACAATTCTCGTAACTTAGTTTTATTCAGTGTTTTTCATACTATCCTCAATTTTCTTTACTTGTTACATACACTTTTCTATTCTTTTTTACTTATTTTCACACTGATTAAGTGCTTTTCTACAAGCTTATTTGCTAGTTGTTAATCTTTAGAGCTTGTTTTTTGCTTTCCCAGTTCAACTTGTCCATGAATCTCAACTATTAACTTGTGTTTTGTTCATTCCAGATATTATATTTGTTTTGCATTTTGTTGGAGGATTCATGGCTGAGTGCTTGTTTTGCTTATGACATATCTAATTTCGTCATTGTTTTCCTTAGTATGTTATTCCTACTATAGTAGTTGTTTTGGTTAGTTTTCATTTTTGTCCCACTCTATTGTTTCCAGTTTCTTCATTTGATTCATTTTCTTCTTTTTAATGTTCTTATTTTTAGTTTAGTTTAATAACATTCTTTTGTTGTTTTACATTCAATATATGTGTAACGTCCCATTTAATTTATAAGCGTAATTAAATAAACGCTACACATAGAGAGTATATCAACACAGTCCTGAGGTCTTTAACGTCGCCCCTACAAAACTAGGCACACCATGATGCCAACGGAAAAAGTTGAAAGGTCTAACAAAAGAAGTAGAGTACTAAGTAGAAAATAATACATGGGTCTAGGCCCTAAAGAAACCCATCAAGGAACAAGATCTAGTCTATGCGGACTATGCAGCGGAACTATCACCACTCTGTTATCCGCGGGTGTTCCTCGTATTTGCTCACACCAACAAGTTGATGATCATCGCAAGAGAGAGTACCACACAACAGAACACACAACAACAAAAGTAGGGTAAGCTAAAGCACAAAAGACTTCATCCATTCGATCAGATATAATTTCACAATATCATACAGTCAATTCAACCAAGCATGTTACGATATAGCCAGGTCGGATTCAGCGAATGCTTGCACTTGTGGTGGATACCTCTGCTCACCCCCGACCTATATGTCACAAGTGTTACGATGAAACAATTTCCCTCACCACAAGGTTAGCCCTTAATGAATTTCAGGCCTCCTGCTATTCTCACCACAGGAGTCAGTCCGTTCTATGTGAGACTAATTGACTCCTTAGAGTGTCAGGATAAGGCACCACCATGGGCACCCACTAACAAGGGCCATGGAATTACGTCCCGACCACTGAAGCGCAACCCTGAAAGTCTCACCTAGAGACCCCAAGGAATTATGCACTGACACAGACAAAATATGATCACACAGTCAAATAGTATTCACCATGCAAGGATATAACCAGTATGTCAACTTTTAAAGCCAATCTTTTCACGTTCCAACTCATCACAATCCACCATGCACATGAGGCCCAACTCATCTCATTATCATGCCACTTTAATAATACCCATCTCATTTAGTTCACATGCCAATTTTCATACCAAACCCATCATCTACAATTCATGATTCATGCCAAGCATACATAATATTCCATTATATACATGTTTCTCATCATGACATTCATACTCAAACCAATACCAATCATCCAAGAATAAACAAGCACCCAAACAGCGTACTGCCTTGTCTAGCCCCTCGGTCAGGCAAGATGAGCTCGCTCAGGCGACCCCCTTCGCTTAGGCGAGGGCTAGAAAGAGCATCCAGAAACCAACGTGGGATCTCGCTTAGGCGAGACCCCTCTCGCCTGGGCGAGATGTTCGCTCGCTCAAAAATTTGAGCGGGTCGCCTGGGCGACCTTTCGCGCAAACTGGTTTGGGTGAATCCCTGTTTGTCTCGCCTAGGCGAGATTGGCTCGCTTGGGCGAGATTAATAGGTCTCGCCACTGTTTCACCTGCAGCAGCTACATTTTCCAAACCAACCAAACATACAAGGTATTCTCATGCATCAAAACGAAGGATTAATCCATACAATCAACAACCAACTCAAGGACAGGCCAAAACAACTAAAAATTGGAAACCCTAACTTCCCGTACCTCGAAAATGGGCTAACAGAACTTCGACGCGGGACCTCGGAGCACAATAGCTCGAGTGATGAACTTGCAGGACTAGCGGAACAATGGGAAAAACGGGATTAGTTCGAACTCTAAACGGTGAAATACGAAGAACAGCTTTAGGAAGTAAATACAGTAGGTTTAGAATCACTTACGTGGAGTAGAAATCACTACTTGAGCTTTTTGGGCGGACTGGTTCTAGGCGGGAAACAAACCCTAGCAAAGCTCTAGTGGTACAGTGGAGAGGGAGACAGCTGCGAATCTGAGAATGAAAGAAAGTGTGAGCGTTAGGGCAGCCTGGGTTTAGCTTTAACCTTTGGGCCAGCTCTTAGGCCCATCAGATTTGGGGCAGCCCTTAATGTAAGGCAGAAAAAAAAGAACAGGGCCTTACATCAAACATGATCAGCAACATTGATTCTAATTAGTAAAAGAGATATCGCTTTGAATCATATTACTACTTTCTTTCTCTGAAAAAAAAGGGTCATAAAATCATAGCACAAAATCAGAGTAAATAATTCTAAATATTAGAACATATTCTGTTTCTAATTATTAGACTAACTTCTTAATATGGAGCAGAAACGACAAAGCATAGAGTGGGGGTGCAAATAAAATTTTGGGTTGCCATTAGTTGCAAGAAAAAACGGTGTGGGTGTACAAAGTATTTTGGGCTAAAATAGAAACAAAGTCTCAAAAGAAAATACATAAAAGATTAAAACAATCTCTCTCTTTTTTTATTCTTTTTATTTATTTATTTATTTATTTATTATTATTATCATATTATTATTATTTAGACAAAGAAAAAAGTAAAGAAAAAAAATTATCTATTTTTTTTTATTTTTTAATTTTCTTTAAAAAACAAATTATTATTATTTATTTTGCCGGACGAAATTGGGTGTTGACAATAAGAGGTAAAAGAATGGACATGATTAGGATTAGTAATATTTAATTGAGAAGTTACTTTGGTTAAATTTACTAAGATTAATCTACATAGTCTTTACTTTTGATTGAGAAGTTACTTTGGTTGAAAGTAAGGACGCCAACAAATTAATTAAGAAGTTACATTGATTAATTTGAAGTCTTAAACAAGAAATCAATAACAATAATCTTTAGGAAACCAACGATGAATCCTATTTGAAAAGGCAGTGGAATCGACCTATTTTTCTCTACTATTGTTTTTGTCTTATTTTATCTTCTTATCTTTAATCTTATATTTTTATTATTTTATTTGACTAACCATTTTTTATAGATTTTATAAGAACTAACTTGTTAAAAATCAATTCTGTGTTCATTGGGAGACGACTTAGGGTTAACTTAACACATACTAATTTTTTGGCTACTTTCTCAACAATACTGAAGTTGTTATAGATAAGTAGTATTAATTTGACCACTTGACGACAACGTTATCAAATTTGGTGCTGTTGCCGGGGAACACAGTTAGATTTTTTATCATTTTAGTTCTTATTTTTTTTAACACTAACATTTTTTTCTCATTTTTTTCAATTATTTTTTTTCTTTAGTTATTTATTTTATTTTTATTTTTATTTTTATTTTTATTTTATTATTTTTTTAAGCATAATTTTTGTTTGAGGAATTTTGTTGAGAAATTTGTTAAACTTGTTGGGGAACACTTTGGCTAAGGAAAGATAAGGTACTTAAGTTGTCCATTGAGATGCACCTCTCTTTTCTGGAAGTTTACTCAACAAGCTTTCAACTTATTTCTTTTCAGAAAACCTCTCTCAAAAATAAAAAATAGTTTTTCATATTAAAATAATCAACAGTGTGATTTTCAAGTGAACTATAATTATTATCCACACTAACCACATGATCCATACAATTATCAGTAGCAAATTGTTACACCTACTTTTGAACCTGATTTAAGTAGGTTAACTATACGTCAATTTAATGATCTATATCCTAGATAATTTTTTTTTGGAATATGAGCAACCAACATACCATGAGCAACAACCATATTCTGAAGGTCCACCTTAGCCATCATGTGTTTCATTTGGTTCTCAACAACAACAACATGCACCATCACAACAAGTTGCAGCAATCAATGGACCATCCTATAAGGAAGTTGTGTTATTAATGGATGGGCTGAGAGAGAAATTAGACACCATAGATGAAAGGTTGCGAGCTGATCAACGATGCAAAGATATTGAGCAAGAATGGTATGGAAATGATAAAGTATTATATGACATGATGGAGGATGCAAGTAACAACAACTTTTTAGAATTACTTGGTATTGTTAATACTACCTTCCAATGCCATCCGATATTTCCTGAAACCCTGGAATTTTGAGCACTTCGTCATGAAATAGAAGATATGCTTCTAAAGTTAGCCGTTGGAGCTGAACAAATGTCGGAAGATTTAAGTCAACTAATGAAAGACAAAGTTATGGAGGCCACCTTAGAAAAACTTATGAAGACGATAGTTGAGCCGTTGGAGCTGAACAAATGTCGGAAGATTTAAGTCAACTAATGAAAGACAAAGTTATGGAGGCCACCTTAGAAAAACTTATGAAGACGATAGTTGACCAGAATCTTTAGCAAAATAGATATGTCCATCAGTAGACATATTACTATGAGCATCATTATATCTATCAATAGATATATTAGTGTGATGTGATTTCTTTTTGAGAAAATTGTGAAAGTATTAACTTTTTACTAAGTGAAATTTTAAACAATATGTCTCATAAGAAATCCACCAAAAATATTTTCCTGCTTTCAATAAAACATATTGACATTGGATTTTGGATTTGATTCAATAATTGGGATGATCATAATTTTGGAAAAATAAAAGTCATGTTGATATGAGTGGATTGTTTCTATGATTTGATAATTGAGTTGATTTGAGAATTTCTTGATTAAATCTTTTGTGAAAGAGTTTGACCTTGTGAGTCTTGAGCCTTAATGCAAAGGATGGACCGCTATGTGCCATTCCTATTTTTTCTTGAGTGACTTGCTCATGTTTGTTTATACTCAAATATTTAATTTGATTCTCTTGTTTTGCAACTTAGGTGAATATGCATGATTTGATATGACTGAGGCATTTCTTGTTTTTAGCTACTTGGCGAAATAAGCTCACCTTGATATTAATCCATTGGTAGTTTAAACCCCTTTTTTCTTGTTTCAAGCCCATTTGTAAACCCTTAAAAAGAAAAATACCATGTAAAAAGGAGCTAGTGGATTATGATAGGATTGGTTGAGGAATAAAGTGTGTAGGTGGGTACCTCACCCACAAATTAATAAAAATAGCAAAAGGAAAAATTGTTGATGAAAAAGTGTTGAAATGAAAAAAATAATTGCTTTATAAAAAAAAAGAGAGCAACAAAGAGCAATAAACGAAAAAGAGTTGTTTTTGAAATTATGCTCCATTATTCTTCCTACATTACTATTTCAAAAACCCAATCCTAAAATTTTTCCTACCTTTGCTTGGCCCCATTATAACCTATAAAAAAGTCCTCATGATCTTTGAATGCATGTTTTTTGAAAGTTTATGAATATTAGAGTCTTGTTAAGTATTACGAGTGTTTACTTGCATGAGTATTTTGAGTGAAAACACAAGCCAAAACACTTGAGCGAATTTTGGTGCAAAAATACATATTTAATTTGAGTGCTTTCTTTCATAATTTATTGTCTTGCGAATTGATGAGTGCTTATTTTTTCCCTCATTCAGTGTTTAATTTTGGGTATTTAATTGAATTTATGTGCTTAAAGAGTGATTTAATTGATAATTCTGATAATTAGACGGTTTGAGCATGTGTGATAAAAATGTCTTAAAAAGTGATTTTTAGCTGCATAAATTATTTTTGGATATTTTAACGTTTGTTGATGCAGTTGAAGTTAAGATTAAGCTTATTTAAAGGTGGGAAAATAAATTGATTGAAATTACAAACACCTTTTAATAAGGCTGAAATTAGTAAGTTCTGGAAAAATCACTTCTACACCCTAGTTTTTACTTATACACTCTCCTCTTTCTAAAGTGGATCACCAAGAACCTATTCTGCACCACTGGTTTCTACTAAGTTGTACTCCTCCTACCACTTAAACTTCATTCACTCATATGCTGCCATGTGGCAATCCTCAACTTTTAAAATTGACCAACCAGAACAAGTCACGTGGCAACAATCCTTGCACTAACAAGTTGTCCAATGGAAGGCTGCCACGTCATCATCTTCTTCCCTCAAACCCTAGGTACCTTCATCCAACAGCAACCTAGCACCTTGCGGCTACCACCACCATCCCCGTGCCTGCAACTCGCCGGAGAATTCAGCAGAAACGTCATGAACCATGGAAGCTTCCATCTTTCTCGCGAGCACACAGCAACGTTCTCCATCATCACTGCAGCGCGCCTCCACACCATTTTTGCACTGCAACAACGCCTCCATCCTTGCGCACTGTCACTGTTTATCGGAGCAGCACCACGCCAGTGCATCCTAGACCAGCACCGTGCCTGCACGAAGCGCGACCACTACGAGTCTCCACGCGTGAGCCAGAAACAAACCTGCACCTATTCGCAACACCATCTTCTACCCACACTCCTGCGCAGTGCATCCAATCTCACGAGCAACCACCACGCATCTGCACTACGTCAAAGCACCAAACTAAACCAGCAGCCACCGCGCAACAACGGCCACCGCAGACCTGCAACCAAAACACACTAGCAACAACCTCCATTGCACCTATGGCAGCAACTAGATGGTGGCGAAAACCCTAATTCTGATATGAGAGAAGGAGAACGATGCCACGTGTCAGTCTGCTATTGCACAATCAAATGGTCAAATTTGGTCAAGCATTCAAAAGCTGGTCAAACAGTCAACTCTGGTTAAAGACTGGTCAAAGGAGAGGGGTTTAACTGCAAATATTGATATTTTTGGATGACTCTACAAAATTGGACTACAGAATTGAAAATAGGCTATTTAGAAAATTAATAAAAATATTATTTGGTGATAATTTATAAGATATCTTTAAATAATTAATTTATTTAATTATATCATAAATTATTAACCAACTATATTTGTTAAATAGTCTATATCTCTCTAAATATCTTTGAATATTTATCTTTATCTTTATTTTAAAAGATATTTGAGAGGTTTTAGCAACAGAAAAGCCCAGTCCAATTCCTATATAAAGAGACCAAGGGAGGAGAAGCAGAAAGACAAGCTTGGGACTTCGGAGTTTTGGAACCCTTAGGGGGGCCTAATTTCGTTTCCTTTCTCTCTCTCCATTCTTCTATTTTTATTTTGTATTCCATGGATTGCTAAACTTCTTGGGTTGATTCCATTATAATTTCTTAATTGGATTCTGAGGTTATATAAATTAATTTCTTTGTTTTGTTCATTTTATTATTGTTGAGGTTTTAATTCATCTATGTCTTTTATCTTTAAATCACGTAAGAAGTAATGATTTTAAATCTATATGCATGTTGATCATATGAGTTCAAGGGTTTTTAAATTTAATTGAGACTTTACTTTGATTTTATTTAGAAACTTTCATGTGATTCAATGAGTTTTTACCAATAATTGAGACTTTACTTTGATTAAAGGTATTTACTCTAACTAAAATTAATTGAGACTTTACTTTGATTAATTAAGCTTTTTATTTGGTGAGAAGATAAAAGAATAGACATGATTAGACATAGTAAAATTTGATTGAGACTGTACATTGGTTGAATTTACTATGGATAATCTAAAAGTTCTCACTTTTAATTGAGACTGTAATTTGGTTAAAAGTTAGAACGCTAACAAATTAATTGAGACTTTACATTGATTAATTTGCAAATCTACAATGATAATTAATTGAGCAATAATATTTAGATAACCGATGATGAATCTATTTTGAAAAAGCAATGGAATCAATCTATTTACTTTACTATTGTTTATATCTTATTTTATCTTTTAATCTTTATCCCTCATATTTTTGTAATTTTATTTGACTAACTCTTGTATAGTTTTATAAGAAGTAACTTGTTAAAAATCAATTTCGTGTTCGTTGGGAGACGACTTTGGGTTACTTTACCCTTTCTATTTTGTTGACAACTATCTTAGCAATATTGTGCTAATGGTTTGATATAAATGAGCATGATTGAGAGATGCAACTCATGAGTTATGAATAATGGGTTGACATGAGTTTTACATGAGATGGTAATGAAATGGTTGGTATGAAAGAGGCATGATAACGATATGATTTGGAAATCCTTGGTACATGGATTGTTTATGATGAGATTAAATGAGTTGGGCCAGAAACATGAAAGGCGTTAGCTTTAAAGGTTGGTACAAATAACGTACACATGCATGGTGAATATTATTTGGTTGCGTGATTATGTTTGTATATGTTAATGCATAATTCCTTGGGGTCTCTAGGTGAGACTTTCGGGGTCGCGCTTTAGTGGTCGGGACATAATTCCATGACCCCTGTTAGTGGGTGTCCATGGTGGTGCCCCATCTGTATAACTAGGTAAGGATTCAAGGTAAGGTTGCATCCTGACGCTCTAAGGAGTCAGTTAGTCTCACCTAGAGCGGACTGACTCCCGCGGTGAGAGTAGCAGGAGGCCCGAAACTCATTAAGGGCTAACCTTGTCGTGAGGGAAATTGATTCATTGTAACACTTGTGACATATAGCTCGGGGGTGAGCAGCTCGGGGGTGAGCAGAGGTATCCACCACAAGTGCGAGCATCCGCTGAATCCGACCAAGTTATACATATCCGGATGAGTCGAGTCGAGTTGTAGTGTATCGATGGGAAGTCATAACATTCTTGGTTGTTGTATGGACATTGAATGATGGAAATATATTTGACTGTATGATGAGAATATTGTTGGCTTTAGCTTACCCTGTTTGTTGTATGGTTGTATTGTATGTGGTTGTTCTTTCTTGCGATGAT
>Ga0214545_1001248_pt1 | contig 46699 bp, 24 predicted proteins | sample CNSS4metaG_FD_160064 | JGI IMG/M metagenome (GOLD analysis project Ga0214545, IMG submission 160064) | Root nodule microbial communities from cowpea collected in UCLA plant growth center, Los Angeles, California, USA - CNSS4 | ecosystem: Host-associated > Plants > Roots > Nodule | place: USA... | reverse complement strand
TGTCTTTTAAATGAATTTGAATTGTAGATGTGTTTTAAAATATTTTGTTCTGGTCTATTCTGGTATGTGCTGGGTGCTGAATAAAATTTGCAGGTTTAAATGTGGGAATAACACCAAATCAAAAACTGCATTAAAAAAAACAGCGTATTAGGCCTCGGTTCATACCAGAACTGAAGCAAAAAGCTTACTTTTGGCCTCGGGTGCAACCAAAACCGAGGCCAAAAAGGGTATCGAATTAAAAAAAAAAAAAAGAAGCCCATATGGCCTCGGGTGCAACCAAAACCGAGGCCAAAAGGGTATCGAATTTAAAAAAAAAAAAAAGAAGCTCATATGGCCTCGGGTGGCACAGAAAACCGAGGCCAAAAGGCGGGCTTTATGGCCTCGGGTTCCTCTGAACCGAGGCAGAAGGTCACTCTATGGCTTCGATTCTTAACCGAGGCCAAAAGCTATGCTCTTTTGGCCTCGCCCCAATATGCTTCGGTTCCCGAACCGATGCAGAATATGATAAAAAATCGCTGTCAAAGGCCCTTCCTGCACTGATGACATCTCATTCTTTTAACCACTTACAAATTTCATTAATTCATTTCGAAAAAAAATAATTAATTAGTTAATTTCAACAATAGTTATAAAAAATTTGCATCTCGTTATCCTTCTTTATTTTTCGTAATTTAACTATTAAATTTTAAAAAAATACAAATAAAGGTCACTACAATATATATTTCATTGGAATCCAAGTTTCCAAAAAATATATGTATACAAAAATTTAGAAAATAAATGTACATATATACATTTTGCATTTTTTTTTCACTACAGTCTACATTATCAAATGATATAGTATAAAATACGATCATAATGATTATATTACATCGTATATAGAAGAATTTTTAAACATTCACATTACATCATATACATATAAAACAAGTCATACATATATTAATCAAATCACATTCTTAACATAACTTATACATAACAAATTACATCTTTCAAAAAAATTATATTAAATAAATTTTACTGAGGATTAATATTTGACTAATCAAATGTAACATCCTATTTTAAGAGCTTAAAACAAATAAAATAGAACGTTTCATCATGATATTCAAAATAAGTACTTCAGCGTATAAAATATATTAATACAGTCTTACAAAAAATAGGACTACAAAGATATATCATTTATACAATCAAACTAAACCAAAAAACTCTATACAAAAACTAAAACATAACAATCAATAATTGCAAGGGTAAGCTAACCGAAAAGAAGTACACATATTTATATTCACAACATACTACACCATTTTATTATCACAATAGATATATTTACGATCATCAGACTAAATCCTACACATATCCCTATACTCTTCTAGACTCAATTATTTGGATACATGTCTTTGACATAGGAGATCACTAGAGGCGTGCACTTGTAATAGTATTTATGCTTTGTAGAGCCATAAACATAAACAAAGGGGTTATCACCCTACTACTCACAAGGTACCTTTCGCACAAAGGACCAAAAATATCTAGTGACTAGAACCTCCTACTCTATTTGAGTGTGAATGGTTATTAGAGTATCAGGATACCTCCTTACCGCCTTCCCTATGTCAATGCATACACTAATAATATTGTCACCAAGAATTTCCCTTAAAACTTTTTCAATATCATAACTTCACATGCTCTCACATCATTCCATACCAATCATCGTCTTACATACTCTCAACAACATTTTCACTTCAAATTACAATAATCAAAACCATAAAATATGCTTAGCACAAATTACAGATCATTAAAAAAAAGCTAAACAGGAAAACATGCAAAACAAGGCATTTGGCGTTCAACACCATTTGCCTCGCAAAAAATGGCGCTCAGTGCCAGCATGCCACTGCTCATCGCCCTAGAGCCAAAATGCTCCTAAACCTGCAGTGGTCACTACTGCTCAACACCTATCAATTCACATTTTGTGGCGCTTAATGATGAAAACTATTGCTCAACGCCATACCAGATCGCAACACTTTCAATTTTGGGTTTTTGAGCAATCTGGACATGTTTCATAGTTCAAATTAGTACTTCTACTTTAGGTAATGGTCGAAAAAGTTTTTAAATCATAGTAAATGGTACCAATTTGATCAACGACTCAGATTCCACTTTCCTCAATTACCACCAAATCAAACAAGTAAATAGATCCAAATGATCAAGCACAAATTCAACATACCACAAACGTAGACACCAATATATTTACCATAACTTAATCATCATATATAGTTAAACCACAAACATGCAATATCAAACTCACCCATTCTAAAAACCAAAATGCTTCTAACTTCACAAGATGTTCTATCTACACATAGAAACATCACAAGAATGATCAAGACATATCGTTATGATTACTGATTAGTATACACCCATACAAAAGACTAAAAAGACATGCAAGCAAAAAAAACCTCACATGCAACTGAAAATAGAAGAATAAAAAAAAGGGGTTGAAACTTAAATTATGCGTACAGAGAAACTGATCGGTCCAAAATTGAAGAGCTCGCTATGATGATCACTCCTATGGTCTCACATCTTCAATCAGGCAAACTAAGAACGAGAATTCTAAGAGAGAAGTCAAAGAACTTTAGAAAAGTGGTTTCTAGAGAGATAATGTGTTTTAAAATCATGAAACCTACTTATTAACAAAAATATTTATACTAAAACCTTTTAATATTAAAATAATCAAGTTTCACTGTATTTAAACCATTATCACTTCTAAAATATCATTTTCTAGGATTTTACATCAAAAGTATAATACAAAGTATTTCATTTATATACTTTTGTAATAACTTGATGCACAAACTGTCTTTACGTTCTCACTAAAGTCTTAATTTATATAATTAAATTATTAACAAAAAATAAATATATGAAATTACTTTCTTTAATGAGTTTTGTTCTTAATGCTACAACTCTTGGGACAACAATATTATCCTAAGTATCCTTACTACACACTTATAAAAGGACAACATGTCTATGATGTTGATCACTTTTGCATGGACCTATTTAATTATTTAAGAGTTGAAGTGGTATAATTGAGATGAAACATGAATATTTTACGTTTAAGTTAAAGCTTACACTACGAGAAAAACGTAAAGAAATGTCCTAGTAAAACCCCCACAAATAGCAAAATATGGACGCTTATGTGTCAACTTAGTGTGGGGAAGGGGCCCTTCCTTAAAGCATGGTGACTAATTCATTTTAGTGAGGGCCAACACATCCATCTCACAAAACTTACAATCAAACCCATGCTTCATTCGTTGGCATCCATTTTATTTTAAAAATTATATATTAGTAGTAGTGAGGGCTAAGCCCTCGCTAAGGTTTTATCTTTTAAAATATATTGTTATTTTGCGTGGGTTAAGCCCTTGCTAAAAATTTATTTTTAAGAAATTATTATTAGTTGTGCGGATTGTTCTACATATTTTATTTTTATAAAAAAGTACTTTTACTAGCATAGGTTAGACCCTCATTTAACAATTAAATAATTTAATTTTTAATATATGATTCACGTTATATTCCTTCTTGGTTTTTCTTTTCCCGACACGGTACCAGAGGGGTACTTTCATCTTTTCTAATCAACTATTATAAATTATAGGGTAATATATCGACATAGAACTTAACCCATAAGACAATATACATCAAACACCAGAAAGAACACTAAAAGACTTGTGTAATTACAAATTACTTGAATAAAAAATAGGTTTGCTATTGGTGTATCATCGCAATATAGGCTTAAAATTTTAACATGAATATTTGACGATACAAAACAACTACATCAGATCATAATGATCCCATCAAGTGGTTACTATATTTGCATTCCTCTTTTTATTGCATTGCATACTAATTCAATATCAGGTACCATTTCTTTTCAATACAGTAGTAACCGGTAAAAAAAATTGTAGACACGTACATAATATGATTACAAAGATGAAAGGAACCAATTTATTCATTCCAGGCAAGAAAGATGTTAATAAAAAATAGATTACCAACACTAATGTCTCTATTTCAAGTTTGTAAGTTGGTTTGTAAAACAATCATGTTAATGGTTAACAACATGAAGAACAAAAGTACCCATATGGAAGGTAAAGCCCATTTGTACTTCTTGACACTAAGAATGAGATTATTGTGAGTATTGAAATGGGTAATTAGCCAAGAAGGGGGTTGAATTAACTTATTAAAAACTTTTATTACTTTTGGAAACTTAAAACACTTTTAAATTGAATCAAATCAACACGAGATAAGAATGCAACTGCTACTGGACTGCACACTTTCAATCGATTAAAAACATGGACAACAAGTTGATTTCATTAAACAGTTAACAGTACAATGTAAATCAACATATCAAAAATATTAAAATAGTTGATTGACATACTAGGAATTCTGCAGCATTTCAAATTTATAGTTTAAACCAAAAACAACATGAAAGACTTATCAAGATTGATTCAAATAAGCAATGCAGATATGAACCAGGCCTTAGGTTGTGCCAAAACACAAAAGAACTGTAAAAAAATTGCGCAATTCAAATTTCTTGAAACTTTAAAGTACAAATCAAGAGAGAATGGATAGAGAGAAGAAGAAGGACACAAAGTTTTTTATACTAGTTCACTCAAATATGAGCTACATCCAGTTTGTCAACGCAACCCGAGCCTAACTTGCACTATTTCAAAAAGATTTAAACAATCCACAAGATTACACTTTCAAAATAAGCAAAAATACAAACCAAAAATCTTGAATCCCACAAGAATCCCAACAAGCATAACAAGATCACAGTTGCAGACCTGGAAAACCACTAAGTAACACCTAGAAACTTGAGAAAGATCAAATGATCCCTTGCCAACCAAACCTCTTTCTCCAAGTTTCTAAAACAAGCAAAATTGCTCCAAGAAATATCAAAGATCAAAGATCAATCACCAATGGTTGCACTTTTGTATGATATATATAAATATATATATATATATATATATATATATATATATATATATATATATCGAGAGAGAGAGAGAGAGAGAGAGAGTTTTTCCCATAATTTAGAGTGATTTTGTGCTCAAAATGGCAAGTCTTTTGTCTCTCTCTAAAAAAATAGAACTTACAATCAATCTGTTAGCATATTCAACAAGTTGATTTTTTCCATTCAATCTATTGATTTCACTTAACTTAAGTTAAATCAGCTGATTAAAAAATAATTCAACTAATTGAATATGTAACACATAAAGCTACTACAGTAAACCATTTAACCTCTTAAAAACCAATTCAATAGGTTAAAAGACACCAACCAGACCCTAGACATCTATGCAATGTGAAATGGTCTACACTATGAGCATCAATCTTCAAGTTTTGTGTTCTTCATGTGAAACTCAAATTTAGCACACACTCCAAGTTTGATCAACACGTGAATCTTCAAGTCTTCAAATCTTCATCAATTTACCATAGCTTCATCACGTCCCAATGCAATGACTTCATGTATCTTCATCAAATCTTTAAGCATCAAATCATCAAACCATTTGTGCTAACAATTATGGCAATTAGATGATACATATGTAGGCTAATTACCCAATTGAAGATAAAAAATGCACAAAGTGGGGTATTTTTTGTGTTGCAATAATGTATTTTGTGTGCATGTGTAAATTTTGAAGGATCATGTGACGTCCCTTCCCAAATAACTAATAATCTTATTTTTCTTTAATTATTATTTAAGAGATAACTATATTATACTAAAAATATAAACTTAAAGAGAAGTTCATGCGTTTCCTTCATTGTCTAACATAATTAATGTAATCGTTATTATTTTATCATAAAACATAGGTGTAGCATTAAGAACATAATTAGATATATGCCTATATATTACAATGTTACACCAAACAATTTATAACAATCTTATATATTTTACAATATTTTCCACGTCCTATGTTTTACATCTTAGATTTTTCTAATACTAGGAGGAGAAGGTATTTTATTTATTTGCCATCCCTTCTTTATCTAACAACACTTTTACAAATCCTCAAGCATAGTTGGCGACATTTTACAAGAGACCATTATTGGTCATTCTAAAAAGAGTAGGGCATCTTAGATAGTCATAAGTGTTGAGAAACATGTCCCTTAAAAGGTTACAAAATTATTAACAACATTAGACTGCCAGCTCGTTCATGGAAAAGCGGCAATAATTTATGTTGTAAAAGAGTTTAGAACGTTTGGTGCTTCCATCTTTATTGTGAGATTTTCAAATTTTATTTTTCATACACAAACAACAAAGCAAGGAAGTGAGATGAATATCATGTAAAATTACAAGATATCTAAATAAAATAAAATAAAAATAAAAACTCTTTCAAATCCATGAACTTGATTTTTATCATACTTTATAAAGACTTGAATTAATTTTTTAGTGACTAGTTAGGATAAATGAGTTCCATCATGGCCAACAAGGTAATCCAAGAACATTTCATCTTGAGTAAAACTTACTCATTTAAATCCTCAAAGTCACACCTGCAACTACAATAATGAAATCTTTATTGATCATAAGTTTTATCGTTTTACAATAATTATTATTACATTTATTTGTTATAAATAATTAATGTTTAACACAAAATCATATAATTGTTAAATAAATAAATAGGACAAGTAACAGGAGATAAATATAAATAAATAAGCAAGATCAATACGTAACTAGGCGTAAATATAAATTAAATAAATAAGAACTGAAAATAAATTGTAAATTAAATAAATGGACCAATACATAACTAGAGGTAAATATAAATTAGAATGAGATTAGGGACACCTCACTTAATATAAATATATAAATAAAAATAATTATGAACTAATAATAAATAATAAAATAAAAAGATAAAATAATAGATGTCTCATTCTCTTAACTTTGTTACTCTGGAAGATATATCGAAATTATATTGAAAGCTTCAACATACTCTACTTTTTTTTCTCTATTTCACATTCGTTACACTTACCGCCTATCTTTATTTATTTTTTGCTTCACCTCCCCCACCTTTATTTATAATAGCCATTGTAATCATTAAATTTAGTTTAATTTTAACTAGATTCCTTTACCTTGTGTTTGAATAAAGCATTTCAACAATTCTAAGAAATTGAAATACATTGCATTTGAAATTCTTGCAATTGAATTCCCTTCATTTTATAAATAATTTGTTTGGATAAAATAATTGAAATACCTTACATTTCAATCTCTTGTTTGGATAAAATAATTGAATTTCTCATATAAGATAAAATTTCATTTTAATAATATTTATTTAATATATAATTTTTGAAATTAAATTTAACAAATATAATTGTAACCTTAAAATATTTAAATTCGACCAAATTTTGATCGAGCTGACTTGACCAAATTCAGCCAAATTTTAGTTGATGTAAACTCAGTCCAATTCAGCCAAATTTAGGTCGGAGCCAACTCAGTCACATTTTGCCAAATTTTGGCCAGTGCAGACTACACCAAATTTTTACAAATTTCAATCGAAGTCAACTCGGCCAAATTTGGATGAATTTCAAAATTTGGACGGCTCGTTTGGGTTGTCGGGATCGTCTGGTTCATCAAGCTCCCAACCCATTTGGGTCATCGGGCCTTCCCAACCTGCCTTGGTTGTCGGGCCCGCCCGACCTGTTTGCGTTGTCGGGCCTGTCCAGCCCGTGTGGGTCATCAAGCTTGCCGACCTGTTTGGGTCGTCAGGCCTGCCTGGCTCGTTTTGGTAGTTGGGCCCGCCCAGCCTGTTTGTGTCGTCAGGTCTGCTTAGTCTATCTGGATTGTATGGTCGGCCTAGTCCCTATGGATCGTCAAACCGGCCTGGTCTGTCTAGGTCATTTGGGTCGTCTAGGAATTCCATAAATTAAACAATGAGGAATTCCACAAATTGCGGAATTTCAATTTCCTTCCTTTTTGAGTTGATTTTAAATTCTACTATTTTAGTGATTTGAAATATCTTCTTAAAATTCATCAATTTTAATTTTCTTTTAATTTCCTCATCCAAACAAGTTATTTTACTCCAAAGAAATTCAAATTCTCCAAATAAATGAATTACTCTCTTAAATTGCTTCATCCAAACACACCATTAAACATTGTTCTAATTACATTGATTATAGACTTCTCATTCTAAATATTTTTTATGATTGTCCAAGGGGATAAGGTATGTAATTTAACATTTATAACCATACGTAGCCGTTACTTATTATATTATAATAACATTTTAATGGATTGTTTCGTAAGTTCTTCCTTTTTTTATATATTTATATAAGGTAATATATAAGGTTTTCCCTCATGGCCCTATTCTTATTTACCTATGATCCAAAATATTCTGGTTTGTTGTTTTGGTTGTTTTAAAAGTCTTCCAAAAATCTACACTTGTGAATAAACGTAGGAAAATTAGAAATTTCTAGTATTCTTTTTGTTTTCCTCATTCAGGCCTAAGTTCATTTTCAAACTTTATACACTTCATCCTCTCCTTTGGGTAATAAAATAAAATAGATTATTTCCTAATTCTTAAATCTTGGAAGCATATTCTCCTACTGCCATACTTCCTTGTTTCAATTGCATACACTTTATTTCTTTTGCTCTCCTCACACATATCATTAGGAAAATATTTTTCTAAAAAAATTATTTTAAATATTTCCCAAGTACTAATTATTATCCCTCCTTCAAGTAATCTCCCGGTACTATTCCACCAACATTTATCTTCTCCAACCAACATAAACAAAACAAAATTTACCTTTTGGTTGTCAGCACAATTCATAACTTGAAATATTTTTTTTCCATTTCCTTAATCCATAATTCAATTTTTTTTGGGTCATATCCTCTGAAAGATTGTGGAGGTTTGTTTCTCCTAAATTCAGCCAAACCTTGTGACCTAGGGGTTCCTTCGAGCCTTTGATTCCTTAATAGAGACATAGTTATGTCTCGATAGCTTGTACTACTTCAATTCATTATTCCTCTTATTGTTTGCCATCGGCAATTGTATGATTTAGTACTTGTAAAAATAAAATCTTTTGATGACCATATTCCATAGGTCTATCATGAAATGTTGCTTTGATAGATGATACATCTGCAATAAACACAAATCTCGCACTATGGAGGGACATTCCAGTCAATATCATCATAAGGCTTGGGCCAAACTATAAAATGTCAAAATTGTCTAAAGGGAGGAAAAGGTGACAAGATTAGTACTAAAGATAGCATCTCTGAAAAGATCAATACAAAAAGCATTATATGAGCAACCTTTGCATCCAAGGACACAATGCCAAGATTTTGGGATAAAAATGTTAGCACAAGTGACCTTAGTGCATGGATTTGATGAAGCTAGTACATGAGATCATGTGTGATTAATGAAGTCTTAATGAAGAGTTGAAGATTGGACTTAATTCATAGACTAGATGACATCATATAAGTGTTATTTTGTCTTGTGTTTGTCCTTTTCAATATGTTAAAAAGGGTTTTAACATGTTAAAAGGTTTGTTGCATATAGTTTTGGTATGAATGTACTCAATCAGTTGAAATGTTATACAATCGACTAATTTCACTTAAGTCAAGTAAAATCAACAAATTATATTGACAAATCATCTTGTTGAATTCACTTATGATCAAGCTATATTAGCTGGTTTTTCAGAGAATGGAGAAACTACTATGATTTTTTAGCATGAAAACAGTGAAACCAATTTGGAAAACCCTCTCTGGATTACACAGTGCGCAGATCGTGGGTGAAGATCTTTGAATCTTGGAGCAAGTTTTACATGGCTTTGAAGCTTGAAGGACACATTTAGGTTGGCTAGGGAGAGCCACTACCAAGGTTTGGTTGTTCCTTTGCTTCTGACTATTTCCTAGTGTGATTTCAGGTCTACAAGTGAGATGTTGTTATGCAGGGGTTGAGATTCTTGTAAGATTCAAGAATCTTGGTGTTTTTATTATATTTAAAAGTGTAATCTTTGAGGGATTGTGTAATTATTTTGATATAATGTATTATCAAGCTCAAGTTGTTCTGATAAAGTGGATGTAGCTCATAATTGAGAAAACCATTATAAAAAAGCAATGTATGATTATATCCTTCTTATCTTGTTCTTCATTTAAATCTCAAGAAAATCTATTTAATCGATCTTTATAAGGATTTCATGTGTTTCAATGTAATCTGGTGGTGCAACAAAGTTTGATATATTAATTGGAATCAATCTTATATGATAGAGCATGTTATTTGAGTGAGTTTGGTGATTTGCGCTTTTCTACAGAATTTTCCATAATATCAATTAGTTGATTTTATTTTTTAATCTATTGAATCATATTGTATGAACAAATTAATCTATTATTTTGTTTTTCAATTGACTAAAATGTGTGCTCTTGACGGTTGTCTCGACCATGGGTGCTACAACGATGACCTTGGCCCAGAGGAGAGAATATGACAATGAACATTGGTGCTTCACTTGGGTAGCTCTCACATGGGTGAAAGATGGAGAAAAAGAAACCCTAAACTAGATTGAACGCTTTAACAACCCTATGTTTGTGTTGTGTGTTTACATATAAAAATAAATAAAAAAACACTTTCTATATCGATTATAACTAATACCGATATAGAAACTTTTTTCTTTATAATAAAAACATCATCGTGTCCACTTTCTATATCGGTTATAATTGGTTATAACTAGAACTATTATAAAAAAATTGTTTTTCTTTTACAAAAATATTACCGTACTCACTTTCTATTCCGATTATAATAACAACCGTTACAAAAAGTGTTAACTTGTTTATAATTTTGTCACCAAATCACTTATTGTATAGGTTGGATTTCAACCAATATAAAAACCCGCTATAAAAATCAATTTTTGCAATAGAGTTGTAAAACCATCTTTGTTGCATATTTCTATACATTTTGTATTAATACATGTTTATTTTTATGATAAAAATTCATAATTTAAATCACAAACTTATAACTTTTTATTTAAAAAAGCTACAAAATCGTGGATGAGATTTATTAAACAACTAACAAACTTATACAGTTATGATGTTTTTTCATAAATTTAATCAAAAGATAAAAGAAGTGTTATTATGAATACTTGAGAAAGAGACGTAAAATAAAATCAAATTATCTTAAAAACAACATTAAAAGAAAATATTACCAATTTTAATTATTCCATCTTTTAAGAAATAAATAATTTCTTAAAGTCACTTTTTCTTAAACAATTTGATATCTAAATATGTAAATACAAAAGATACAAGTATAACGTATAACATTTATGATGTTCCATAAATACTAATTAACCGCAATGAATAGTCTTATTAAATGATTATATAAACTATTTACTAATACCACATCCATGCATTTAATGTTCCACAGTTCACGAATATAAAAACAGAGAATCACAGATCATTCACAACTTTAAAGCACTTTACACACATTATATATATACAGAAGAAGAAAACCCTTGAAGGACCCTATCCTATTTCCCTCCTCTTCTGTCCCTTTCTCTTTCTCTTCTTTCTCTCATTCTTCATCATGAAGTTCCAAGACACTGAGAACACCACCATCACCCCAAAGCACATGATCCCAAAACTCACCTTGCTAGCAATCATGGTGATCCTAACACTTGCCATAACCCCTTTATGGTACCCTTTTTGCAGTTACCATTCATCATCACTCTTGAAGATGAAACAGAACAACAAAAACCATATTCATGATGATGATGATGATCAGAAGCTTCCCTCAACCTATGTGGAGAAGTGTGACATTTTCACAGGGGAGTGGGTGCCAAACCCTAGGGCACCCTCATACACAAACAAGACTTGTTGGGCCATTCATGAACACCAGAACTGCATGAAGTATGGGAGACCAGATTCTGAGTTCATGAAGTGGAGATGGAAGCCAAATGAGTGTGAACTTCCCATTTTCAACCCTTTTCAGTTTCTTGAAATTGTTAAGGGCAAATCCATGGCCTTTGTTGGTGACTCTGTGGGAAGGAATCAGATGCAGTCCATGATTTGTCTCCTTTCTAGGGTAAGTACAAATACCACCATCACCCTCTTCTTTTATCATTCATCTACCTGCAAATTTTTTTAAATTCTGCTTCCACCATTATTTTTATATATATAAATATTACAAAAATATAATTATAACATGCACACAAATTATCACCAGGTTTCATGTTATCCTGTTAAAAGATAATTTATTCATAATTTATGGTATATTTTAGCATTTCAATGTTTTGGATGTTCAATTATTTGCAAGGATTAAAATCATTAATATATTGTTATATTAGTTGAGATTATATTTCCATTGATGTGATGTGATGGTTCAGCATTATTATATGCTAACTATTTGTATTTGTTTGTATAGGTAATAGCTTATTAAAACCATAAAAATCTTGTAAATTATAAAAAGGAAATTGTGTTTTGTTTTGTTTTTTTATTTTATGTAGTGAGTATAATATATATAAACTTTATCTGATAAAAAATATCTTGTGTAAGAGTGAGTGTGTCACATTTCTTCACATCCCATTATTATTTATCATAAGTGTTGTTGTTTTCCCATTTGCTTTTTGTATATTTGATTATTTATTTATTTATTTATTTATTTTGAGGGTATTGCTTTGGAGTTACGTAATTAGGTATCGGATTACGTTACAAGCTTAAACCTTTTTCTTTAACCAAAGTTTAAAGCCAAAAATGCCTTCATTCAATTAAACTCTTCTTCTCCTTTTTGTGCCTATTGGATTTTCATTCTAGTGAAAAGCACTCATTATTCTTCTATGTGAAGTATCAAAAAGGTTCATGTCCCAATAATTTTATTTTTATCTTTTTAGTATTAATTAAATATGTTGACTCCTAGAACATTATTCTAATACCTATTTAATAATGAAAAGGGTTATGTTAATTTTGAATATTATTGTTTATAAAGGGTAATTAATTAAGAGACAGAAAATGATGATGCATGCCAAAAGGAATCGAATCTTTTGGTCTGAAAACTCTGCTCACATGAAACAGAGTGTAGTGTAGTCAGTGTTTCTTCATTATATGAGTTCTTGCTTTTGTCTACTTTTCAGTTCCCACAGATTTTATTTTTTATTTTCTTACATTTTTTATTTTTTATTTTTATATTTTGATGCACACTTTACAATAAGATGTACACTTTTCCAAAACACTCGTGACCTGACAGGATTATTTATTACTTTCTTCGTTTTAAAATAACAATTTTTTATTTTAAAATAATAGGCTTTTAGTTTTTTTAAACCTTTAACATTACTCTTCAATTAAAAATATTGGATACAGTGCTAGTAGTATATTAAAAGACTCAAGAACAGTGTATTTAACTGATAAAATATTCGTTTTTAATTTCTTACTAAATTATTCTTCTTTTATGGAAATGCATCACATGTATAATTCTTTTCCTAAAATAAATAATCTCTTTTCAACCTTCCATTTATAAAGAAAGGAACTATATCATACATTTTCAAAATAAGAGATCACTAACAAAAGATTGTTAATTGTTTAGAAGAAAAGACTAAATATTTTCTTATTGAAAAAATAAAATAAGACACATGCAAAAATATTTTAAAAATACACATTGTATTTGCTTATAAACTTACTTTTTTCATTTTATTCGATTTCAATTTTTTTTTGTGTTATTTTAATATATTTTTTATATACATTGTATTTTAAAGACAAACATAATAAAATAAACAGCAACAAAAACTCAGTAAAAAAATTCAGATAAGTCAAATTTTATTTTATTGACCTCCAATATGAGATGACATTATTAATCAATATAATCAAGATTTAATTAATTCACCTAATCCATCCCATAAGTCTACAACAAATAATAATAATAATTGAATTTTAGCAAAGCTAATTGAGTTAGTATAAATGGTTGAAACGTCACAATTAGAAGATGTAACATAAAGAAAGAAAAAACAAAATTCCACTGCATTAGTGCAGATTAATGTAGCTTTCATAATCCTCTGCTACCTATTATTTCTCTTTTGGTATATTCCACAAGTTTTGTCTAAAACATTGATTTTATAATTGTGAAAGTTCAACAAGTTACATAACTCTCATAAACATAAAATTTCTCAATTGAGAAGAGATTTTTCTATAAACAATGTTTTTTCTATTTTAAACAAGTATATATTAAAATAATACTCTTAACAAAAGTCTTGTTAATTTTACTAAGAATACTTATAATTAAGGACTTTGGATTCTTAATTAGAGATTTTGATTAAATATTCTTAGAAATATTATTGTCATAAATATCACTATACCTGCCAGCAAGCTGTGTCATAAATTGTCTTTGACCTGTTAACCAATTTTGAATGGGACATATATATTATATTAAGGTTTGGATTAGACAATAGTCGGTGAGATTGTAAAAATTTAAAATCATGATTTTCTATAATAAAAATGATTGTTACATTGTTATTATTATTAGTGTGTTTTGAAATATTAACTAAAATATCATGAAAAAGAAAAATTATAATTATATATTGTTTAATAATCACTAAAAACGATCAACATTTAAAGTTAATTTTCTATGTATTCCATTTTAAATGACATATATTTGCAAAAAGAAAATTATTTATTCATTTCTCATTTTTAAAATTATTAATTCACACATGTAATAGTGATTTATTCTCTATGATAAAGTGGTTTGGAGTTTGGGGTTTGATTTGATAATATCAGTTTTTACATGAAAATTAGAAGAGGGATATTTATTAGTATTATGGTTAAAAAATAAAAAAATTAACTTAAAAATAATGTTATTAATTATGTCCTTACGGTTGACTTGAGAAAAATAGAAATCTTTATAATTATTTTATTAAAATTAAAACAAATTATTGCCTTTTTTTTATACACACAAGAAAAAATATTAAAAGAGTAGGTGCTCTGTATGCTTTACCAATAAAAAGGGTTATAATTTGGGTCCAATATTATCTATTAGTATTATTTATTCTTCTTATTTCTCACTTTAGAAAATTTAAATAAAATTTTTGTTAAATTTATAATATTATTAATCATAAAAAAGAAAACACAAGGCAACCTAAAAGTGAAGTAGTTGTTGACTAATCTACCAAAGGAAGATTCATATTGTTGTTTGAAAAATCCAACTAACAAACTCCTTTGGGCTTAAGTTGTTGTTTGTTTGTGAAAATTGAATAATTGCTTTTGGAATCCAAGATGACAAACACATACTATGGGCCCTTTAATTATTTAAGTGGATAACTATGCTAAGAAATTTAGAGTCATAATTCACAAAAAAATAAAAAACATAATATTATTATTATTTGTGATTATTACCTAATTGTCTGTTGCAATAAATTGGTATATTTATATTATATAGACAATAAAAAGGAATTATTCCGTTATTGTTTTAGTTCTATTTCCTCCTAAATTATTTTAAGTTAAAATACTTTTTTTTTTCTAATTTTCGTCAAATTTTGTCAAATAAGTTCTGATTTTATTTTTATATTCAAATAAATTCAAATTTTCATCAATTTTATTCAGTTGAATTTTTTTTGTTAATACTGTTTAAATCATTAACGACCATGAACAGTGATTGTCACATGTCATTTCGTGATTTTATTTTTTATTTTTAAATGTCCACGTGTTAACCCAGTAGCGTACCACGTATCAAAATCAATGTTTTATATTCAATTTGGTCCCAATATTTGTTATTTTTGTTCAATTTAGTCCCAACTTTTGTAAACATTAACCAATTTTGTCCGCCTCCAAATTGAAACCAAATTTAATTTTTATATTAAAATTTACATTTTTTATTAAATATTTTTATATGTAATATATTAAAATTCATATCATTATAACTTTGATATAAAAATTAAATTTTGTCACATCTTCGATAGGGACAAAATTGGTCCATTTAAAACAAAATTAGGATTAAATTGAAAAAAAAAATAACAAATATAAAGATCAAATTGAATATAGAATATTGAATTTGACACGTAGCACGTTGCTTATTGACATGTAGACATTTTAAAAAAATTGAAAAAATTAAAAAAATCACCGACACGTGACACGTGACCGTCACTGTTCATGGTCATTAATGATTTAAACAGTGTTAGCAAAAAAGACTCAATCGAACAAAATTGATGAAAATTGAGATTTATTTGAACACAAAAACAAAATTAGAACTTATTTGACAAAACTTGACGAAACAAATGGAGAGAAAAAAAGTATTTTAACGTTATTTTATTTTAGAATGTTGAGGAAACATATATTACTCTTTCTTTTTCTTTTTCAATTTTATGCTTTTTCATTCTACCCTTCTCGATAGTTTGTTTGTAAGAAAGGGCGTTTTAGGAACTAGTTACTAAAGTGTATAACAGAAAGATTAATTAGATCTTATCATTAATTTCTTAAATTTTACGAAAATATTAACTTTAATTTTTGTGCCTGCAATAGAAAACGTCAATTAATTTAAAATAGGAGTAAATAAAGGGATATTATGATATAGATTAAGTTCTCCTTTATTTATTTATTTAATCTCATTATTTATTATAATTATTACTACTTTATTTTCTTCTTTTCAATCAAACAAAAATGTGGTAGGCCTTCAGCATTTTTCCTATATATTAATTATTATTATTATTAGCTGTCAAATTCTCTTTTCGTTATCAAATGAATATATATAATTATCTATGGGCTGGATTATTCGATTATGTTATACGCATGCACCTTACTGGGACAGAATATTTTGGCTCGAATTGCAATGATTATGAATGTGATGTTACTTTCTAATTTTTGGGCTAAGTTTAGAAAATCAAGTTTCAGTACATAGTACATTCTACATACATTACATACAAATAGACATGGTCATTCCATTTATAGAAATTTCCGGTAAAAATTATTCATATCTTTGTTATACTCAAATGGAATATTATCACATGATTAACCAATTCATGAAAAATAGTTAAAAAAAAAAAAAAAAAAATATATATATATATATATATATATATATATATATAAAAGGGTTTACATTTTCCTAGTAGATAATCTAATCGAAAGATTAATGAAATAAATTATTGGAGGAACTCAACTAATATAGTAACAAAAAACTAATAAATATTATAAATTCATCCCTGTATGAAACACACCTAACATATTACATGTGTTGTTTAAATTAGTTTGTGTTGAACCTTTTCAAACGCAGAGAAATATAAGGGTTGTAAAAAGATAACTAAATTAATACTTGATTGGAGACATGAATATTATATAGCAACATCTTTTCTGTGAGATCAAACAATAATAATTACATTGTCTAAATTATATGATGATAAACCCATTTAAATTTATGAAAACAATGTAATCAAAGTTTCTCCATAATATTTGCTATGACTAAAATATTATATTATATTTTCAATTTGTAGCTGTTTTTAAGGTTGTATCTTACAATTTAAAATATTAAAGTTAATTATCATAATAAAATTTATTGAATCTGTGAGAAGTGGACTTTATGTCTAACTCAATCCTATAAAATTGGGTGAGGTTTGCACCTACTTATATATTATGAAATTGTCTTATCTCTGATCGATGCAGGACCTGTAATAGAATCTATTGTATTATATTTATTTTCACTTCACTGACAAACTTTTGTTTTTTAATTATTTTCAAATATTTAAATTATAAAATTTACTATCGTTAAATTTAAGCTTTCTGGATGCTTCCTCAGGTAGAATGGCCAATAGATGTATCATACACAAGTGATGAGTACTTCAAGAGATGGAAGTACCCTAGTTACAACTTCACCATGGCCACATTTTGGACACCCCATCTAGTAAGATCCAGTGTGGGTGACCCAAATGGTCCAAGCAACACTGGTCTTTTCAACCTCTACCTTGATGAGCATGATGAGAAGTGGACCACAGAGGTTGAGGGATTTGACTACATCATTCTTGATGGAGGGCACTGGTTCTACAGACCAATGGTGTTCTATGAGAGAAAAAAGGTTGTTGGGTGCCATTTTTGTCTGTTGGAAAACGTCCCTGACTTGACCATGTTCTATGGGTACAGAAGGGCTTTCAGGACTGCCTTTAAGGCCATCAATAGTTTGGAAGAGTTTAAGGGCACAGTTTTTCTTAGGACATTTGCACCATCTCATTTTGAGAATGGGATATGGAATCAAGGTGGGAACTGTGTGAGGACCAAGCCATTTAGGAGTAATGAGAGTGTTTTAGAGGGCACAAATTTGGAGCTTTATATGATCCAGTTGGAGGAGTTTAAGAAAGCTGAAAAAGAAGGGAGAAAGAAGGGTTTGAGATTGAAGTTAATTGACACAACACAGGCAATGTTACTGAGACCAGATGGACATCCTAGTAGATATGGACATTGGCCTAATGAGAATGTAACATTGTACAATGATTGTGTTCATTGGTGCTTGCCAGGACCCATAGACACATGGAGTGATTTCTTGCTACAAATGTTGAAGATGGAGGGAATGAGATCAGCAATAAGCTAGATCTATAACCATATTTACCTCTCTTCTTTTCTCTTTTTCTTGTAACCTATCATTGCCAATATCTTCTTTATTTTGTAATTTTTTGAAGATAAAATTTGTTATGCCAAATACAATACACTTTTTCAAATCTACATAAAGATATACATCATCAAGGGTTATCATTGTTTTTTTTTTTTCATAAATATTATAAATGTTAATTAGTAGATTTTTTCTCTCCACATTTAAAAGGTTTATTCAATGATTTTTTTTCTTCCATTCAATTTCTATTTTATCAAAATGAATTGATAACTTTTATTAAATTGTAGTAAACATCCTTCGGAAGGTGACTGCATATTAAGGATTTAGGGTTTATGATTTTAGATTTTGACTCTTATCCTTTACTCTTTGACATGTCTTAGTGTAAGTCATTCATTAATGTATCACTATCTTTTTCTTTCAAACAATCAATAGTTCACATTAAGCCACGTTAAAGAGTAAAAGATCGAAATCAAAAACTGAGAGTCAAAGAATAATTTTCCTATAAACTATTATATACTTTTTTTTTATTTTTTAATTTAGTGTTTGGGGCCTACACCTCACAAACAAATTAGACAATACATAATTATTATGCTTTGTACTGAAAGGTGGTTATTTTAGATAATTAATGTGGTTGTGAATCCCATACAAATCTCTTAGGGTGGTCCCAAATTGTTATGCTTGGCTTTCATTAACAACCTCTTGTGGTTTTTGGAAGTTTGTGAAGGTTATTAAAAATTGTTTTGAATCATTTGTGTGTAGTCCAAAATATAGTTGTGGGCTGGGTCTGATTTGTTGGACATGTGAACCAAACATTATTGATGAATATGCTCAAACCTTTTGTAAACACTATATAGGATATTAACACAACTTGGTTTTCAAAAATATTAACAAATATTCTCTTTTTCCATTATAATTATTAACAAATATCCTCTCACCTTTATTTTTGTGCATTATTTGCTAGTTTTAATGTTCTTGTGACCTCGAATGCACATGTATAAACATGTTGAAGTATAAACTTTGAGAAAACAAAATATCAGCTTTAGTTTGTCGTCTATAAATGTTAAAAATAAATACATTATTGAATTCAATATAAGAAAATAAAAGGCATACACAATTATAATATGTTCAAAAGAAATATTTCTTAAATGTTAATTAATGTGATTAATATTTAAGTTTTATTTTTTCACAAACGATCCAGATTTGACGTGTTCTGCGTGATATCAAATTGAAATTGGAATGATATTTATGGTTCTTAGTGATAATTATGTGATTCTAATTTGTAAGTCTTCGATGTTCACTTAAATAATTCAATGTATTAATATTCACTATTTACTTATCCCTATTTTCAACGTCACAAAGTAAAAGTCTTAAGTAGTAATTACTAAATAACTTAATTTTGAGTGAGTATTTAGTTGTTTATGTGAATAAAAAGAGAGATTGAAAAATTAATATATGAAAAAAGGACATCTATTGTACGTACAAGGCCAAGATCATCCCTACAACTTAAGGGTAGAGCACATCTCGATATAAATGAAAGGACAAATATGTTATGCTATTACTGCAGTACGAATCTACTTATATAAAAGGACGAGTCACATAGCATATTAAGCAAAACCTAAAACGACTTAGTCTTGCATAATTCAAGACTAACATGTTGAGCCCATCCATATAGTACAAATAGTATTGTTCACAAAATAAGAAACATATCTCATTTATTACAATAACCTATATTTGTTGCACTAACTAACTTGAAGGTCGAAGTATCTTTGTAGATACTCTCACTGCTGAGGACTCTACACTCCTATCGGAAGAGAACATATTGATAAGAACAACTAAAGAAGTTTGAAGCTGCAAGGAAAGATTGAAAAGTGGAACCAAATGTGGATCTAGGACATCTCAATCTCAATAAAAGATTCGTGCATGATGATACATTTAGTCCTTAACGAAACTCTTATAATGAAATGATGGGAATTAATGAGATAGAATCATAATTTTTTTTTTTAATTAAGATAATTCTAGGTCTCAGTCTGGCATCTTGTTCACATTGAACAAGATGGACATAATACTTTTATTTATTTTCCTATTAAGCATAACAAAGAAAAAATTAATGCAAAGAAAACAATCAAATAAAAACAAAAAATGGAATTTTTCTTGGGATCATTTGCACTTTATGATGTGGAGTTTTAGGGCTTTTGTACAGTTATGCTGCATACATGCCCAAGGGCCGAAAAGCAGTTCAAAAGGTCCAAAAACTTTTCCATTTGTGTTTTCACATCTTTTGTTTTCAATCCCTTTAATTTTGTAATAAAATCAAGAAAATTATTAAATTAAGTGTAAACTAATTAACACAATATACATAATAGGGATACAAAATTCAACAAATTTCTCCTTGGTAAAGACAACGGACCAAGCTTTAATTAAAGTATCAATTAATCATTATTTATTGTGGATATGAACATGTCACCAATACTTATAGCAACCATATATTTAAAGTAGCTAAAATTTCTCAAAGTGTCTGCATCACAGTTATTTACATGAATCACTTAAAAAATAAGATGCATTACGTAATACAAAATTCTCTTGAAGGTAATTTGCATTGTTTAACTATTTTTAATCAATAAAAAGTAATTTTTAGGTTAAAATCACAAAAAAAGAGAGAATAAAGTTAAATACCCACTTTAAAAATCTTACTATTGATTTTTGATTTTTTATGAAGAGCTTTAAAATTTATGGAATTTGTGAATTTAAGATAAGCAACTTATTTTAACAAATCAAGTATATAGTCTTTCTTTTAGTTGGTTTTTATTTTTAAAATTATAATTTTAGTTTATTAAGTGACATGCGATTAGGTTTTAGTTCTTACATGTTTGATTTATTATTCTTATATAGTATATTGACTTCTCCTACTTGATTTATGAAGGAAGTTTTCATTCATGTTGATGACATAATTGGACCTTAAACCATGACCCCTAATCTTAAACTATGATATTTTATTACACCCCCACAAAGAATGAGGGTGAAATGGGAAAAATAATATTGAAAGAGCATAAAGCAAATAAGTTCAAATGAGTAATGACTACACCAAACTTTTTGATGAAGCATGAATTGCATATTATTATAGGTCTCAACTAACAACATCCTCAAAATGAAGTCCACGTGGAAACCCTAATGCCAAGAAACTATTGTATCTATGAAGATGATGATGGATAAGGGTTGAACACTAAATTTACACCTCACAATTGCATTTATGGAGTTTAGCCATTTCATCTTTGTTGCCTTGTCCATTTCTCAAACTCCCAAACATGACAACTAGCACTTTATTGTGTCAATTATGCCATTATCAATGAATCAATCATAGCCTCTCTTTTTTCCTATTCTTTTTCCTTTCCCACACTTAGGTACAAGTTTACCCTTCATTAGTTGCTATAATTAGTTTGAATTCAAATATAAACCTACCTTGTTAGAAAAAAAATTATGAACAAAAATTAAGTTATACTATAAGTCTATAAATGAGTTTTAAGCCTAATTCAATCCTGTAAAATCAGCTTATAAGGTGAGGATTGTACTTACTTATATATTGTGAATTGGTCTTATTTTTAGTCGATATAGAACTTCTGACCTGAATTGAGAATAAACTTTTTTATTAGAAAATAATTTCTGTAAATTAGTTAACATATAAATTAATTTTATTTCATAGTAAATTTATTTATTTTATTTAATTTTTCTAGAAGTGATTTCTTAAAAGTTAATAACGACTTTAAAGAGTCTTTTTATTGACAGGATTTTTGTGCTCATTTGACTAAAAGAAGTTAATCTAAATTAAATTTTGTAAATGGGAATAAAACAAGATAACAGTGTTAGTTTAAGCTTATTTGGCTAATAAATGACATGACATCGCATAGAGAATGTGCGTTACAAATTGATTCTTTGGGGACACCGAGGTTGATTTATGATTACCTCTACCACTGTTAGTTTATGCTTATTCAGCTTCACTTTTTTTTTTTTTTTTTAAGTTAACTTAATTTGATCCCTCTTATATATTTTATTGCAGTTCTTATGATTGATATCATTTTGAAAAGTAGTTATTATAAAATGTAATAAAACTATTATACAATGAGAATATAAATGGGTTAAATATGTTTATTGTCCATCAAGTTTCAGTAAATTTTGTAATTAGTCTTTTTTCGAAATTTTATACCAATATAGTTATTCATCTTTTAGAAATACGTAGATTTGGTTCTTCTTACCAAATTTTGTTAGATTTATTTGATATTTTAAACGCATTTTATGATAATATTTGAGTTAATATTGAAGCGAAAATGTGTCAAACGGTATAAACAATTCAAATACTATCATGAAATGTACTTGAAATAATATATAAACTTAACAAAATTTGGTTAAAATGACTAAATTCACGCATTTTAAAAAATAAAAGACTAAATTAGTCAAATTTTTTAATAAGGAACTAATTCTAAATTTCACTAAAACTTAAGGGACAAAAATATATTTAATTAAATATAAATTAATTATTTTTTTAATTATATTAATACATAGTCTATTTTAAAAATATATATCATACCTTTACATCTTCGGTTAACAAAGGGTATGACCTAATTTGCAAACATTATCAAGGATTAAAATATGCTCTTCTTTTCATGTAGAGATTAAATAAAAAAAAAAGTTAGAATTTAACTTTGACATGTATGACAATATAAGTAACGAGAATAAGACAAAAACAATACTACTAAATTTTATACCGTTATTTTTTCACATGAAAAATATCAACTCATTAGAATATATAAGTTTAAATAGAATTTTTAGTATTTTTTTTTATATATTTAACTATAAATTTAACATGTGTATATATGTTATTATTTTTAACACATCATTAATAAAGTTAAGAAAATAAATGAAATTGCTAAATTTTTATAACGTTAATTCTACAATTCCCTATTATTTTGTAAAGTTGGTAAAAAGAAGTAAATAAAACATCAAATACAGTATATACAAATCATGATTGATGTATAATGTGGGTCCCTCCATGTCCTTATTGATGGTCTTTTGATTTGTTAGTTTAGTGAAATGACCACCCAAGTTCATTTTACCAAAGAAAAAAATAGTAAGAGAATGATGCTACTTTTGCATCTTCTTTTTTCATTTTACGGATTAAACTAGCTAATTAGGACACTTTAACCCATGATTTTGTGCTCTTGGCTCAACAATTTTTATTTTATTTTATGTATTTTTGAGTCAAAGAGAGGTAATGCATCTTCATCAACGAAAGATGATTGTACTCTTAGCTAATTGTTTATAAGAATGTATTAAGGGAAAAATGTAGTTCATTATCGATTAAATATTTTCAAAATATTGAAATTTTTAAAACTTTCTCAAAATTTATAACTTGCTAGCTATTTCGGTCTCGTTATTGAAAAAAGAAAATGTGACGTGTCTTTGTTGTTAATAACCTACTATAATTATTTGTATTCTAAACTTACAAATTTGTGATTTTAGTCCTTAAAAGTATTTTCAAAATTTTAATTAAAACCCTCACTAAAATAAAGTGAGTAACCATGTTTAAGCGTTGAAATCCACTGAGTGGGTAAACTTAGGTATTGCAATGATCATAAAGAGATAAGTTTAGAGATTAAAGTGACATTAGAAAATTAAATTTAGGCATTAAAATAATCATATGGTTATGTCTAAATATCAAGATGACACTAAGACATTATATTTATCTATAACAATATATAAAGATATTCTCTCTCTTGTGTCTGCACTTAAAAATTCTAATTTTACCCTTTAAAATATAATTATTAATTAAATTTTTGAAAATTGACCGTTACTTTTACAATATTTTTATAAAATCGTCTATTTATGCTTTTTCTCTTTTTTTCTATTTATCAACAGTTATTCTCTCATCTTTTCTAATATATTTCACTTTATTTTTAATATATATAATTTTATTTTATATATTTACTTAATAACATTACAATATCATAACTTACTAATATAATATCATACATATTTAAAAAAATACTATACAAGTGCGATAACGTCTGTGTTTTAACGTCTGTGTTTATACTAGCTATTTATTAAGAAAGTTAGAATTCATGAATGTGACAACTTATATTTCAAACGTTTTTTTTTTTTAATTTAAAACTTTATAAGTATTTGAGTGAAGTTCATTACATTTTAGAAAATATTAAAAGTGACTAATTAACCAATGAATTAACGGATTCAAGATGCAATGAATATATTCAAACTATGATCATATTGGTCTTGTATTGAAGTATTTAGGTTAATCTTTTAGCAACTTGTGGAAAAAAAAGTGGCGATAACATATAAGGTGGCGTGTTATGAAAACTGAATCAAATAAGATGTGAGATGTGTCAAAGAAACATAACGTGAAGTGTGAAAATGGGAAAAAATGAATCTACAACTACAATCAATAACTTCACTGCCAAGTGAAGCCAAGGGGGAGAAATTCAGAGATGAACAACAATCATTTCAAGAGAAATCACCACCACATTATGATTCAAATCAAAAGTGTTCAAGTAACCTATGATTGCTATGACAAGTTCAAAAAGTCATGAGAAATTTTTCCAAAACGTTTATCGTAAGTTTCTGATGGGTCTATCACAAGAGAGATTTATTAAGGAGATTCAATAAGATCCAAACCAATTTAGATAAGAAATTAATATTATTTTTAATTGAAACCTTTAAAAGAATAAGTTTATGAGGTGTTTTTTTTTTCTAAAATATTCGTGAAACACGGATTCATTCTTAACCTGAAACATTAACGTAATATATTGATGAGTTTTTTTCTCGATAAAGTATTTAACTTTTTCATAATTTACTTAATGTAAGATTTAGATGTTAGTATTATGGTGCTTGATTTAGTCTCACATCGCTTAGAATAGTAAGATGTGGTTATCTATTTTACTATATAAGAGACTCTATGTAAAGCTTTAAGATACACCAGAAATACAAATACTTCCTAGTGTAGTCGTGAACGTAGGCATACACATTGTACGCCGAACCACGTTAAATTCTCTGTATTTTTCTCTCCTTTATTCTTTCCTTCATTGCCTTGTTAAGTTTGATGCAGATAGAGGGCTACTTGTATCAAAAGAAGTTGTATCTACCCTTAACAGGGCAGAAGCCAACCGACATGGAGCAGGCAGAATGAGATTTGTTAGATCGGCAGACACTCGGTGTGATCCGATTGACATTAGTCAAGAATGTTGCGTTCAACATCATGAACGAGAACACAACCGTAGATTTGATGAAGGCATTGTCAAATATGTATGAGAAACCATCTGCAGCTAATAAAGTGTATTTGATTTGCAGGCTAATCAACCTAAAAATGGGTGAAGGTAACTCAATTACTAATCATATTAGTGAATTCAATACAATTATTACGCAATTGACATCAGTGCAGATAACATTTGATGATGAGGTGAAAACATTAATTTTATTATCATCTCTTCCGGAAAGTTAAGTTGGAGTGCAACTGTTACTGCAGTTAGTAATTCTGCAAGTAATAGTAAGTTGAAGCTTGATAACATCCGTGACTTGATCTTAAGCGAAGATGTTCGTAGAAAAAGTTCAGGGGAATCTTCCAGTTCTGGTTCAGCATTGAGTACTGAAACTAGAGGAAGAAGTAGCCAGAAAGGTCGTCAGAAAAGGGGTCATTTTACAAATCAATGTAAGGCTCCAAGGAAGAACAACAACAACTAAGTTGAGGCTTTGCATTGCCTCAACTGACCTTCGAGAAAATTGATGATGAAGGCAATACACTAGGTGATAATGTAAATCAAACCCCAAGTGGGAGAATTGTTAGTATTATGGTGCTTGATTTAGTCTCACATAACTTAGAATAGTGAGATGTAGTTCTCTATTTTACTATATAAGAGACTCTATGTAAAGCTTTAAGATACACCAGAAATGCAAATACTTCCTAGTGTAGTTATGGACGTAGGCATACACATTATACGCCGAACCACGTTAAATTTTCTGTATTTTTCTCTCCTTTATTCTTTCCTTTATTGCCTTGTTCCTAACATTAGACTAATATTTATTTACAATTGTTTTGAATATATAAGTTTAAAAATTGATTAGCAATGTCTCTAGGAAGATTTTTGCTTTTATCTTGTCATTAAAATGTTTTAATTCCTATAGTCCGTAAAACAATGTTTTAGTCACTATATTTAAACATTTCTTATCAAAATGTTGTCAAATTACTACATAAGAAAAAGCAAATAAGGGTTGAGTGTTTTAATAATATGAATACAAACTTAAAATATGCTATAATCTAATCAACTTATAATTTTTAGTTACATGTAGAAAAAAAACTATATGTAAGAAAAAATTTTAGTCATGTTTAAAAGAGACTTAAACATATATTTTTTAAATACAGGGTATCAAAATTGAAAGATCGAAAAAGAAACTAAAATAATATTGAAAAATAAAGGTATTGATGATAAAATTAAGAAAGAGATTATTACACATAATCAAGAAGAGAAAATCGAAGTAGAAGAAAAATAAAAATAAGATCATCATAGGAAGAAAAAGTAAAAAATATCAACAATTCAAGAAGTACATCGAGAAAATGTATTCACTATATAGAATCGAGAATATGAACTACACAAGATGGAAAAGAAAGTTCACATATGATAACTACTTCAAAACATGGATTTAGTAGGCATAAGTGATCCAACATGGGCAATTTTAAAATAATATCACAATTTATGTAATTTTCTTTTATTTTGTTTTGGTTTAACCGTTAGAGAAAATGTATAAATAGACTATTAATGTAGAAAAAAATGGTGACAAACTGTGGTTACAATATAAACTCCTAAGAACGCCACATACAGAAAAAATGACAATTCAATGATGATTGTTGTAATTTTAGTCATCACTTTCCTATATTTTCTTTACTAGTTTATGTTTTGTTGTTTATAATTTAGTTTTTCACAATTTACATTCTTGTACTTTACTTTTGAGTTTGACCACTTCAATCCATCTTTATCTTTTTCATTCTTTTTCGATGATTTCCATCCACTATTCCATCTTTATATTAAAACACAAAAAATATGATTATTTGAATTAAATACATAAATTCTTGATTGAAATTCATATTAAAAGAGAAATCAGCGAATTAAATATATTTGTGAACTTCATCCATAACATAAGCTGTTTAAATATAACTTTTGTATTAATTGTAAAATCTTATATCAAGACACTTAAAGTTAAATCGGAAAACTTTACTAACTTGATTGATAGAAAGCGCATGTCGAATTTATTTGGTTCATTCAAAATAAATTGAACAATTATCAAACCAAAATCTTCAAGAAACAGGATAAAAATATCAATTTTAATTTTTAGAAAAAAGACATTAAGTTAAAAGAATAAAATCATATTTAAATTAAGATATTAAAATAATAATGTTTTAGTCATTTTATTGTAAAAATAAATTTCCACCACCTTCTTTTCGATTTAAAAGGAAATAAAAAAAATTTGGTAGCACTTAATTTCTTAAGATTCCTTCCTCTTAAAACAATAACAAAGAATACGTTTTTAATCTTTGATATTTTAGAGTGAGTTTCCAACTATATTTTATAAGTAGAGCCTTTAAAAAAATTGAACTCTAATTTTTTTTATCTGCATAATTGTTAAGTTCATACTGGTTATTTGTTTGAAACGTTAAACACATTGACTTTTTTTTTATTGTATATGAGTTGACCTATGTAGTCACATGGTTTATCTTATTATTTACATCAAAATGGCTTATAAGTATAGAAAAAATAGTAATAAAGTTGATGCAGGTCTTAATATATAAATACTACATTGAAAAGTAAGTGATTTCTATTATTATTTTCGTATCGACAATATGTAAAATATAAAATCTATTTAATTAATACCAATAATACAATGTGGGTTTACTTTTTTTCACTATATTCTTTCTCGTTTACTTTTTATGCTGAGTTTGCAAGATAACTTATTATAAATAACTAAAAGTACAACTTGAATAACTTAAAAAAATAAAACAAATAGTAATCTCCTTTACCCTCTTTTCTATATATAATAACGCTTTCTTCAAGTGATTAGTTGCTTATGGGTGTATCAAAGTTAACTTTTTTTCCTCTCAAATCAATAATCTATTCTCTTTATTTATCTCTTTTCCTTTTTTTTATTCACCATTCAAAGCACGAGATTCTTTTCTAATTTAGACGAAAACTATAGAAAGCCAAATCCAAGAGAGAAGAAAAGAATAAGATAAAAGTTTATTACAACTATTAATCTAACTATGACCATTGGTTTAATATAACTCAAATTAATTAAAATGCTAAATCATTAACTATTATGCTTCGTATTAGCGAAACAATTGGTAATTTGTATAAAGTAATTTCTAAATTTTCAAATAAAAATATTTGATACTATTTAAAATTTGATTGCGAAAATGTTTTACTTTAATTAGTTTGTCATATCAAGTATTTGTTGACATAACTAAATGATCATTTCTCAAAAAGCTAAAAAGATGAATTAAAGTGTTAATAGAAAAGTATAAAAAAAATTAAAGTTAAGCCCTATTATTTGTCGGTAATGCATATTTTACTAGTGATATAGTAATCAAATGTTAAAAACTGATTTTATTTTTTCTCAAGTGTTAATTATTATTATTATTATATATTATTATTGAATTCAATTATTTGGAGGCTATAATTCAAGTTTCCCTCTGATTTGTTATGATAAAATAATTATATAGAAACTGATATCTTAACCACTTAATTAGCTTTGGACAATGTTTAGGGTTATCATGAATGACGAACCCTAGAAGAACCCCACCAAGACAAAAAGTTAGTTCAAATGGTATTCCCACAAATGATTGTCATATAGAATAGAGCAATTTTTCAATAGGTAACTTTCATTTAAACACTCGTGAAATTATTTTAATAAAAGAGTTTATTTTTGACCAATATAATAAGTTACTAAGCATAATTAAGCATATAGGAATTTGTTGATGCCCAAAACCATCACAAGAAACATAAAAAAAAGTGTTTTTTTTTAATTGATGACAAGAAACAAAACAAACAAACAAAAATATGTTTCAAAAAACAAAAGCATATTTAATTTCTCACATCAATTATATTAAACATCATTATTGGTAGAAGTTTTGAAATGTTGGTGCAACTTTCTAAATTGAATATAAATCCAACTCTATGATGTATATCCTTGTCATCACCATAGTTAAATGTCTGATGTAGGGCTTAAAGATAGTTCAATAATTAATGATGGTAATTTAAAATATGAAGAAAAATGGGTACAAATAATATATTATGAATTGAAAAATGGGCATTTTGGATGTTATAGTGCCAACAATCACTTGTAAAAGATGAGGATTTGCTAAAAGTCATTGCTTTGTTGGCTTTTATATGTTTCACTCTCACACACTTCTATTTTATTCCTTACCAACCACTTTCTTCCAAAATATGCCAACTTCAGGTATACATTCTGCAAAACCCACCGTTTCTCTAATTTTTTTTTTTTCTTATATCAATTCAAAAACATTGGACCACACACCTCATCATGATATTATCTTTTTGGGTAGTTTTATATTCCACTTCCTAAATGGTAATTTTACTTTTTTATATTTATATTTATTTTAAAAAATCTATAATTTTGGATCTGATATCAGATTATTGGTTAAATGAGATCTGAGTATGTATATATATATATATATATGAAATTGACATCACTTCTAATCCAAAATATTAAGGTAATAGATAAAATAAATATGTAAAATTGATACGATGACATAGATTAAAATGAGAGCAAGTTAGAATTTAGTATTATGTTTGTTTTTATGGCGAAAAAATAGGACAGAAACAGCTGTTGGAAAATCAATAATCTGTCGGCAATATTCCTGTCTCTTGAGCCACACCACTTTGTTCCAAACTCTACACATAAAGCTCTGATGAGCCTTTGGTGCGTCAACAATGTGTTGTAAGTGTCATCGATGATGAACACTAAGTGGAATAAGTAACAATTGAATCATCATATTTTGAATTCCTCTTGTAGTGTTTGAAACAATAAAAGGGTTCAAAACAGAATAATATACTTAACAAAATGAAAATACAAAAAAAGAACACAAATCACAAATTATTCCTTCATGCCACTGTTTTTTTATAGAAATTACACTCCAGCACTATCTCTTCCTAGCTAGAGGACATACTCAAAGTGATTATTAGGACATAGTTTTTTAGAATTTACCTATTTAGATGATATAATTATATTATTTCAAGTATAATTAGTGTATGATTTTGGTGAAATTTTAATTTCGTTAAGGATTTAAATCTAAGTATTAATCTCACACCGAAGAGGAAAAAGTTAGACAATAAATTAGAGAAAATATCTACAAATTTTTTATTTTAAAGTTTTGTGTTGAATATAAATTCACTATCACACTTCTGTCAAATGTTTCTCTGATCAATTCTTAAAAAATCTCAACAATGATATCAGAGTTGATTTTTCTTGATGATTACTCATATAAATATGATTTAAAATATTCTTTATATCGAGAGTTTTCATAACGATGATTTAAGGTAAGGTAGTTGTAATATTTATAAATCAAAATACTTTCACTGACTAGGAATGTATCAATATCGAAGAAACTCACATTTAAAAGAAAAATTATTCAAAATGCTAGTAAATTCAGGTTTTAAATTTAATATAAATAAATAAAAAAACATCTTTTACCTTGACTGTTCAAAAGTTATTGGTACCATACCTCCATTGCAGTTTGACTTTGTTATTTTACTTTATTATATGAAATAATTAGAAAAACCGTTAACAGAGATATATATGAATAAAAAAAAATTGGTAAACTTGTTATACATGTTACTTCTTGGTTGAACAACATTGTAAATATTGTCTGGAGTGGGAATAGCGTGTGTACTGTATTGTTTAAGTCATTTTTTATATCTGGTGTCAATATTACACAATAATTCGTTGTGGATGAAGCATTAATGATTGGATGAATAATTTGTGATACAGGGGTACCAGAACCAATGGTATAAAAATATTCTATAACATAAATCATGAAAATTAGATAAAAAAATGTGGTGGGATTAAAAAATAATTAAAAGGAATAAAGGAGACACAACTGAATTTTGCTTCTGTCGTTCAATCATGAACCCTTCTCAGCTTTCTTTTCTTTCTTTTTTTCTTCTGTTGGGATAAAAACAGATTGCTTTTTCTTTTGATCAAATTTATGCAGAGTAAACTTTACAATTTCATGCTTTGGAAGGAGTCTGCTTCACCAACCACCATCAAAATATATCAGAGGATCTACCTGCTTTACTCAATCCCTACAATAAAAGAGAATAATTAAAACAATGAAGAAATAACCAATTTGAAAAAAAAAAAAAAAGATTGATTTAATCTTTTAGACGTGTAAAAAATATATATTGATATCTCGATACTCTAACTTATAGTCATAATGATAAAGACAAATTTACATCATATAAGTATATATATAAGTAAATACAAATCTCATCTTATAAATCGATTTTGTATAATTGAATTAACTTTAATGTTCACCTTTTAAGATGACATCAAAAACATTCAAATCATATCCTAATGAAATTTGTTGTTTACTCAACTTATCTAGCCGGACCAATCATAAATATTTGATCTCACGTATGAAATATATATACCTTAGCATGAAGGGTGTTAGAGATTCTATATCAACTAATTATTAAACAAATTTACAATAAATGTAAATCTCGTCATATAAGTTGATTTTATAAAATTGAATTTGGTTTAATTTTTTTTTTTAAGTCTAAAAAACATAATTTAGTAAAGTTGAGCTGCTTAAAATTGACTTCTTATGAATAAATTTTTTTTCTTAAGGCTTAATCATCAAATGGTTTAATAAAACTTAGCAACATATTATGATGGTTATAGCCGTTAAGTATCGAAGAGCTAAATGAAAGTTTTATTTCTTTGAATGTCTAAATCGTAAGGTAAGGTCCCATTGTTCATCTGTTTTTAAAACAATAGTAAATCTTTTGTTACCAGTTTTAGCTTGGGTTTTGTAACTTCCACAGAGGAACTGACAAATGGTACTAAACAATGAGAGCACAAGGGGGGGCTATTATATTCTTGGATTCCCTTTGATGGTTTTTAACACCACATTTATTTTATTTTTCATTTTTGTAGTTTTTGACATGTTTTATTAGTCAGACTTAGTTGTTTATGAATTGGCCAGCATCCTCAAAGGTTCTTTGTCCTTGTGTGTACATTTTAAAAGATGTGCATTCGCAAGAGAAAGGACTATTCTTTATGCAAATCTAGAAGCACAACACAAGCCAGAGTGTGAGTGTTCCATGCCCACTAGTTTAAGAAACAAGCAATTGCCCCTTTCTACAATAAAGCATTCAAACTCACCATACACAAAAACACTGCAACATCACTTTTTTTTATTTTTCTTCTTCTTTTCTTGTTTCTTTCTGTTTTTCCTCCATCTGTCTATGTACACGTCAAAATATCATTAATGAATAATAACACTATAACGACACTATAACAAGACTTAAAGACAACTCACGAATGATGAAGTTAAATTAAACGGTGTTGGTACTACATTCAATAGTTTCATATCGTTTAGAAGTCGAGGTTTAATACGATTTAAATACATTTTATATTTTTCACCTACCGAAACGTCTTTTAAAACTGTGGCAAAATTGTATGCTCGAAAGCGGATAATTCTGATATTTATATAATAAGGAACTCCTTTGAGAGAGAGTTCGGTTTAAAACTGAATTAAAAGATGAAAGGTTTATCCTAACCGAACATTGGAAGAAAGTTCATATTTATATGAGGCATTCAGCAGGTTGAGAATAAAACTGAGCAATGACAATGAAGGTTCGGGGCAATGAGATATTCAATGGGAAGTACACAACAAGAAGCACAGCCAAAAGCTTTCTCCTGGTACCCTTCACTCTTCTTCTCATCATGCTCCCTCTTTCTCTCATGAGAAGCTCTCATGAACCAACTCCTCCTGAGGTATCATCTTCTGCAGCTGTCAGCAGCAGTTTGAACAACACAGAAATTAAGCAGTGTGACATCTTTTCTGGGAGATGGATGCACACTTCCAGACCACCTTACTACACCAATGATACATGCCACTGGATCATAGACCAGCAGAATTGCATCAAGTTTGGAAGACCTGATAGAGAGTACCTGCATTGGAGGTGGAGGCCTGATGAATGTGAGCTTCCACTTTTCAATGCTACTCAGTTCTTGAATCTTCTCAGAGGAAAGAAAATGGTGTTTGTTGGAGACTCAGTGGGGAGGAACCAGATGCAGTCTTTGTTGTGCCTCCTAAGTCATGTAAGTGGTAAAGTCACACCTTCTGTTTTCTAGCTTTTGCAAGAGAATAGAAGCTGAAAGTGTTTGTCATATAGCTCTCTACCCTTTTGTCTCAATTTTTGAGAAATCAGATCCACTAGTTGTGTTTCTGATAGAAAACTCTGTCACTGAGTTTCTTGCATGATTATGTTTCAAGGTTTTGAGTTATGATGAGTTTAGCTTCACTGATACTAATTCTTCTGGAATTTGTTTGACTATGCTATTGTGATTAGGCTCTTGGTTAGGAATTTGTCATCAGATTACCAACTGTTTTTCAAAACTTTGATTATGTTAAAAATTCGTTCACAGTGATGTCTAACATGAACTTATTTGGGATTTATTTGGTGTTTCAGGTGTCTGAACCTGAGGATGCTTCTCATAGATATTCTTCAGATGTGATGTACTTCAAGAGGTATATCTATCATGAGTACAACTTCACCTTGGCAAATCTGTGGTCTCCATATTTTGTGAGATCCAGTGATGCAGACCCCAAAGGGCATTCCTTCAACAGCATCATGAGGCTGTATGTGGATGAGGCAGATGAGGCATGGAGAAGTAAGGTTGAGGAGTTTGACATTGTGATAATCTCATCAGGGCAATGGTTTTTCAGGCCTCTGTTGTTCTATGAAGAGGGGAAGCTTGTGGGATGCAACAAGTGTGGGATGGAGAATGTGACAGACCTCACACACCTCTTTGGGTACAGAAAGGCCTTCAGGACAGCATTTAGGACACTGAATGAGCTTGAAGGGTACAAGGGGGTCACATTTTTTAGGACATTCTCCCCAGCACACTTTGAGGATGGGGATTGGAACAAGGGAGGGAAGTGTGTGAGGACTAGGCCATTCACCAAGCAAGAAATGAAGCTTGATGGCTACATTCTTGACATGTACATGACTCAAGTGGAGGAGTTTGTGGAAGCACAAAGGGTAGCCACAAAGAGAGGGTTGAAGTTTGTGATGATGAACACTACTGAGATTATGCTTCTTAGACCTGATGGACACCCCAACAACTATGGACACTCTCAGGACAAAAATGTTACTCTGAATGACTGTGTTCACTGGTGTCTGCCAGGGCCAGTTGATACTTGGAATGAGTTTTTGGTGCATATGTTGTTGGATTTGGAAAGTGAGGCATGTTATAGTTCAAAGCTAGAGAGAGTTTTTTAAGATGTTTGGATTTTTACCATGTGGAGGATAGTGTTAAGCATGTGGAGATAGATACTTTTTTTTGGTGTTTTGTTTTTGGGTTCAGAGAGTATATTGTGTTTATGTTGTGTAGATGATATAGAATGTATATCCAAAGGTATTTGTGGACACAAATTGTCTTCATTAGCTGTCATGCATTATCATAAAAGTTGGGCAATATTCATTCATGCCCAAGAACAACTTCAAATGTATAACAATAATTGCAACTCAGAAAGTAACAGAGGTTATTTTGATTTCACTACAAATATTTGGGTTGTTCAGAGAATGAAGAACAATATACTTTCAACGATTGCTGGTTTGATTGCTTTAAACATTTGTTTAGATTCTTTACTTACTTTTTTGGGAATATGAATGATGAATGGTCTACCTTCTACATAAAAGTTTATAAATTTTAAATTTTTATAAACCATTAAACTTTTTCACTCCCAGTTGTATACTACCTTACAAACCCAAGTTCCTTATTAAAATATTATAAGAAAGCATGAAAATACTCTCACTACAAGGAACAATGCTTGATGTCTTTACTTACACTTGAATTAAAGTGTCTTGGATAAAAGAAATAGCAGAGAACGATGCATTTTAAGGATTGCAATTCTTAGAAATGCTAAAAGTTTTATTTGACTAAGCATAAATGTTGTGTTAAATATTAAAGTGAGAAATCTACCAAAACTTTAATTAAAGCGTACCTTTATCACAGTAATTTCTTTAACTAGAAAAGTTAGAGTTTTCACCTTTAGAAATGATCTTCTAGAAAAATGCTGAAAAAATAGTCTCAAAATGTATTTTTTTTAAATAAAATAAATATTAAAAATAAACAATTTAACATTAAATTTCTCATAAATAAGTTGCTTTTACACCAAACACTACTTAAATATAAGTATGCTTTCATTTATTTTATTAATATTATCCGTCTAAAATTATAAAAGTTATCTTTTCAGCAGTTATCTGATTTTTTTTGGTAGGTGGATATGACACGGATCAGGATAAGTGAGTTTTTTTATTTTATATATATATATATATATATATATATATATATATATATATATATATATATATATATATATATATATATTTATATTTTTACTTTTGGTGAATAATGCATAAATCCACATTAGTGATTATATCTATGAGAATATTTATTAAATAATTTATTTCATAAAATAAACATTTAAAACAAAGGAAAAATGATATTAACATAAATTTAATAAAAAGAACATACATATTCTTTGATGTTAAATAAAAATAAAAACATTATAGTTATATAAATTTAATAATCAACTAAACAAAAAGTATTTTAGTAACTAAAAATAGACAAAAATATAGAGATTCATTCTCATTAAATATTATTCATAGTTAAATTCATATTCAATCCATGTTAGTTGTTGTTAATATCATAACTACTTTAAAGCATGTTCATAAATACAAGTTACTAAACTTATGGTTTAGATGTTAATTCATATCTAATGTAACATAAGAATATATATGAACTATAAACAATGTGATTAATACACTTCTCTAACATTTGTATGAAAGTTGACAATGATATGTCGGTGGGTTGGTTCTGCATTTTGCAGAGTGTCTTTATTGTGTGGGGTATCACTATTCAAATTATGAACAAGTACTGCACCATAATACTGTATCAATTTATTGTCTCAATTTATTCACCTTTGAAATTTTCAATCTCTTTCATTCAAAGTTAAATGTGGACTTTTCAAAAGTGAAAAATAATAATTCTAGTGCCTTGCAATCCACAATACATTGTGTGTGTGAATTATTCAATGGTTTCATAATTTCAATTCTTTATGCATGTGCATTTTGTATAATTAATGTGGTGGATTAGAATGTACTATATATAACGTGTTTAATATTAAAGTCTTCATCACTTGTTCTTTCATTCATTAATCTCATCAATGTTAATTTGTTTGAAAATTTTCTAACTCTCCTTTTTATTTTAATATTAACGTGACTTATTAGTATTTTTCATGTTATTCAATTGCAAGTGTAATGTAAGACTCTAGGAAATGCGATAGTTGAAAAATAATTTTTATAATAGACATTTCATCATTTTATAATTAAAAAGTTTTTGTTTAAATATAAATAATTTAAATTGAGTTTATTTTATAAAAGATTAAATGTAATTTTAGTCCATGAATTTTGACACGTGAAAAATTATAATACATTTTGATTCTTAAATTATAAAAATAAATTAATATAGTTTTTTTAACCAATTCAGTTAATTTTTTTTGTGTCAAATGTTAATATATGATTTATTTACATCGTTTGACACATTTTCTTTTCGACTTCTTTAAAGATACAAATTTCATTTTTTTCCCAAACTTGCCACCATGCTAGGTAGTCACGACACGCCCACAAAGATGGTCAGGTGCAAAACCCACCGAACTCAAAATTTTTGTGTACCAAGACTTTTACAGTATTTATTTGGAGACATTTGGAAGTCATTCTTTAACGTAATGAGATTAAAAAAATAATATCAATTTATTTTTAAAATTTGAAGACCAAAATATATCAAAATTTCGAACATAAACAAATTCTAATTTTGGCAACGTTCAAAAACTTAAAACATGTTAAACTCTTTTATAAAGGTCGTATGTATCTAGAAAGTAAAACTTTCCTCCTCTTCTAACTTCTCTCAAAATCTTTGACTTTTTTACTTGTTTGTTTAAAGATCAAAGTACAACGAGATCTATTTTTTTTATTTGATCAACGTGTTGAACAAACTAAATTTGTCTTTTAAAATTATTTTCACTGTTAATTTGGTGTAAGAGATATTAAAAACATAAAGGTCGAAAAGAATTGGTGTAAGAATTAGATGGGCTGAATAATAAATTATGAAAAATAAATTAAGTGGTTAGATAAAAATGAATTTATGTAAGAATTCGATTTAATTCACTCTACAAACATTTGGAAGTTGCAGGAAATTTTCAAAACCTGACCAAAACAAGGTAGACGACTCGTGGGGTTGGTATATAAGCATTAATTCATGTCCATCACATTAAATTGTGAATGGAAGAGAAATAAAAAAATATTATTTCTAAAATCAAAATTTTACTTTTATTTTAACCTTAATTGCTTTTAGTCTCATTATTTATCTTAGATTCAGTTAGATTTTACCTTTACTAAAAATTTCAACACTTCCTTCAATTTTTTAAAATGAAACCATACATGACCTTTCATCCTATTAACACTAAAATATTTAACAAACAAAAAAAATTGGAGGTTGTAATTTATGCATAATATGATTTATATTAAACAATTCATAAAGCTAGTTATGTCAATTTTAACCTATAAAGGAGTCACATGATTATATAATTGAACTTTTCATTAACCGAGAAACTAAATAAAATAAAATAAATTACTAAAAAGATCAAACTAAACTGTATTTTAAAACAATTAAATACTATTTGGTGTTTTCATTTCTACACATGCCATTTTCAGTCTATTTTCATCCATAGACACCATGTTAATCTTCTAAAAAAACTCAACCTAGTAGTTCTAATTATTAGATACCGTTTCTCCTAATGTTAAAATAATTTTTGTCATATCCCATAAACATACTAATTCTTAGTTGTCAGATTGTCAAATATATCCCATAAAAACTGAATTACTTCAGTAATTGATTATAATGTATAATCAATTATAATAAAAAATCACTTTTTTTTTTATTTATATAGGTTTGCTGAAAAAAAAAATTAATCGTCTTTGAGTTCATAAAAACCTTAGCTTAATGAAATATATTTGAATAATGAGTAAATCTGAAAAGATTTTGGCCACTAGGTAACAATCACTTGAACTATCTCTTTTAGGAACGGTATCTTTTGTCAACAGTAAATCATATTAAATATAGTTTAACATAGCTATTACATCATAGGTTGCTTATATTCAAAACAGATTCTGCTGCAAAATTGCATTTTCTGGTGATTTTCTCTGCTTCAACTAGTTACTGTACGCATAGATGCTACATTTTGATCAAACTTTAAAGCATGAATGAAAGAAAAAAGCCATTTATACAGACTTGTGTATATATGTGCAAGGGGTATCTAATGAGTACAAACATATTCAAACATGCAGGGTAAAACTTAACATGTAATTTTGATGGGTCAATCAATGGTGGTTAAAAGGATATCCTGATAAATACCAGTATATGTAAAGCTAGAATATAGAGCACAAATGCAGACCTGAATAGCATAAGCCTCTGCTGGGTTTCAGTTCTGGCAGCAGAGTGATAAGGAAGCCTTTGATGGCCTTCATAATCTGACAAACTCTGTAACTTATCTGAGGAGCTTTTACCGAATCGATTCCTAGCAGCAGTGTTTGCCTCCAAATTGCTGTTTTCTGTTTGCCGCCATAGCCCATTCAATCTTTCCAGTTCCATCTCTTTCAAATGAATGTCACCAAGTAAGCCCTCAGCTTGTGCCTGAAGGTATGGGAAGTAAGGCACTTAGTTAAACACTTTCACATCCAAATAATCAATCAAACACTTATCAACCAGCCATTGTCAATTAATTTTTCTCTATTAAAAACCAGAGATGGAAGGACCTGTTTAACAGCCAGTTGCTCAATTAGACCATGAAGTTGTTTATCCAACGTCTTCTCTCTTTGTGCTGCAGAACAAGAACGTTTAAGAGCCAAAAAATCATGCAAGATGCTTCCCAAGTGTACAGAATCACTAGGAGAGTTAACACAACAAAAGTAATAAAAAGTATATTTATGTCCCGATATGGTTAGTGGGTTTCTAAGAGCATGAAATAGTATCTAATGTTATTAAGATATGAAACAAGATTGAAGTCTTCCCAACTAAAGTTCTTTCTTTTCTCTTGATGATAAAAGAAGTCATTCAAAAAGAATACAAACAGGAGTACCATGAATCTTCCTTAAAGCTACAATGGAAACAACAGAGGCAAGTAAATATAAAATACACCAAACCAAATGAAAAATCCGGTCTCTTGGCACCAGTAAGGAAACACTCTTAAAAAATTCTTCAATCAGATTTTTGAATCAGCATTTTGAAAATTATTACTACGCAGCAATGCAGTGGCAGGATATAACCATAGTAGAAATTTATTATGAATATACAAAAAGTTCCCATAAACCCATTTTTAAACACGAATAAATGTTTGAAGAAAATCTAACATACAAGAAATCACCTAACCCAGTATTATGCTGAGTATTTTGTCATCATCATGATGGACTTAGTCATTCAAAGAAGTTTTTGGTCCTCAGCATTCACAATTATGGCTTGCAACATTTCTTACAGGAAATAAGTTTATGATATCTTTTCTCAGTGTGGTCAATTCAATGGTGGTGCATGACCTATTCACGCAGAAATTACAAAAGTATATACCACCTTCAGCAAAAAAGGAATACAAATAAACAAAATGCAAAGAATACAAAGAAGAAAAAGACAACAAAGGGCATAGCTTATGCTTTTAGATTAAAAAAATTATCATACAGAAATCTGGAAAAAAAGAATAATATAAGATGGACATACTGACATAACTGGGCTTTAATAAACATCATGTTCCTTTTACAGTTCCAAGCATTGAAAGTAGCATAATAATATCATGTTCCTTTACAGTTCCAAGCATTGACAGTAGCATAATTGGTATTTTAGGCATCAGTCTAGGTGATATATTTCCCAATTCCACCTTCCAGGGGTCCCAAACTTTTGATCTTTCCCTCCCACATTGGGGATCTTTTTGGAGCTATGGTTCATGTATTTGATAAATCCAACCTTTCTCATGAAGAATTTGAAGATTGACAATGATCATGAAAATCTATAAGTGTTTTAGGTTGTGTTGTGTCGAGTAGGAACTGTTGTAAGTTTTCTCTTTCATGATTTGACCCTAAAATTGCAGTTAGAAAGCTTTTCCAAATGAATTAGAACTTGTCTTGGTGATAAGTTGATTTTTAATTGATTAAAATAATGTTTTTAACCTCTTAAAATGTTCTTTGCTGATCTGGATTAACTGTAGGAAACATTTTAATTGATTAGATAGTCGTTTTAACCTATTAGAATCACTTAAAACCATGAACAATTATGATCTCTCCGTTTTAATCTGCTCAAAACAAGCTTTTAATAGATTAAAAATTACTTAAGTTCAGTGAAGGTTTTGGATTTCTCTGTTTTAATATGTTAAAAAAGAGAGTACATACCGAGTTGCAAATTGTTCTTGTAGCTCTCTATGCAAATTTTGTGATTAATACCTGGTTTATTCTTTTTTGTTGTGTTGATCTTGTTCTAGGTGATATTGCTTTCATTTTATCAATTTGTTTTGTGTCTATAGTTTGTCTCTAGATAGAGTTTCGAGGTATAGAGTAGTATCAGGGTGTCACTAGGTGTGTAATCAAATCTTGTAAGGTTCGATATTTGGTTTCTTAAGTTGTTTACTTTCACTGTTTTGGTTGTGTGCCAGTAAAAACTCTAAAATTTTAGTGAGCTTAGCTGGTGTGGCTGAACAAATGGATGTAGGTCTTAGATAAGAGTGAACCGGTATAAAAGTTTATTGTGGACATCTCTCTCTCTCTCTCTATCATGCGGTTCTTGACGTTATTTGGTTTTGTTTCTGTGCATAAAATTAAAACCAACCAAATCCTGTAATCAATAATTTTAATAAGGATCTCATTCTAAGTTTTGTGAAAACTTGAGATAGTTCAATTGGCCGTCTCTCTGGAACTCAGCCCCTTTAAACTAACAGATTTATGATATGAAATTTGGGAAAACTACACAACAAAAGCTAGCCAGTAGTTGAAGAACTTAAGGCTAGATAAACCCCACCTAGACACTCATACTTCCAATTTGGACTTTGAGTTCGATATATGATAAGATATCATACCTGGGGAAGGTTGTTTAAGTGCATTTTCCTGCACTCTTGCCCATTTCTTCTCCAATTCTTTCACAGCATCCTCCATTGAATTCTGAAATGAAAGGATGGTTATTTAATTTGGTGAATTTAATTATATATCCAATCATAGATTATCATACATGTTAAGGATGTTGATTTTTGTATTTATCATTAGTAAAAAGTCATCCAGTGTAATTTTTAACCTCTTTCTATTGACAACATATGAAAAATAAAATTCTCAATTAGGTAAAGTATCAACATAAGTAGCTAAATTACACCTAAAATATATAGCATAGATCATATAGTCCTTGAAATTATGGGAATGTTAATTGGCACTATCACCATTGTTTATTTACTATTTATCCATCCACTATAAAAAAATAAAACGTTATGTTGTGCACATAAGAGTCTGTGTGATTAACGAACCAACTGCTTCTTCTTCTCTTCCAATTCATCTAGTAAAGCTGATCTCGATGCTTCTGCATCAGCATCAAATCCAGCTTTAGAATTTGCCTTCATTTCATCCCAACCATCAGATACTTGCTGCTTCATATTGTCGAGCTCAGCTTTGAGTTTCTTCTCAGTTTCATCCATCTCCTGTAACACAATAAATAAAAAATTAATTGAATCAAACTCAACCTCACAAATTACAATCAATTCACAATCATAACCTGCAACTTTGTCCTCAGTATATCAGCCTCTTGCAATTTCTCTTTTATTTTATTCTCAAAATCCGATATTGCATTTTCATATGCCGCATTCTCTTCCTTCAATGTCACCTCTCTAAGTTGGGCCTGCAACAAAAATCATCATCAATAGTTGTAGCAGTATTTTAGGTTAACATTATTTTAGTCCCCAAGTATTGCAAATGTGTGCTTTTACTTTCACAAGTTTCAGCTGAGTCCATCAAGTTTTCTTCTGTTTATAATTTAGTCCCCTCACCTAGATTTCATCTTATTATTAGCTGAATTTACCAACATGGCATACATGCAAATGAATAAATAATACAGTGTTACAATCAGCAAGAAAACACAGAATATTTGATAGTTGTGTTTGGGATTCATGGGGTAAGTTATTGTTTTTTGAGTACTGCTAAGAACACACTCTTAAACATGTTCTTTCTAACACATTCGATTATATTTATTGTTAACTACAGAATAAGGGTAAATATCTATTAACTTAGACCTGGAACCCAAAGAATTATATATTTTCCAATAAGAGACAGCATATTAAAAAGAGTATATCAAAGAGTATTCCTAACATTTCTTCATGCTTTTACAAAGTAAATGAACATCAAAAGGATGGTCTTTTCATTCTAAGCAAGTCAACGACTTAAAATTAGACAGAATCAAGACGGAGGGACCCAATTGTTAATGGAATAAACTCAAGAGATTCAACAGGTGTAGTTGAAATACAACTCTTCCAAATTGTATAACTTTGGAAATCCAACAATTCTGTTCAATAAACACAAATAACCCAGACCTAAACCTATATTTTTTAATTCTAGTCAAAGATTGTGTTATAGGCTCAGCTGGGTTAATCCCTAACACAGAAGAATGCTAACAACACTCTTTACTATCAGGTGAAATATATTGAAAAATATTTTTTTTACTAGCTTTCATCTCTCACTTAACGAGAGCATGCCTGACAAAGATTATTTTCGCCAATTTATGCTATTTTAAGGATAAAAGGAAGTCTTCAATTTCAATTGTATATTTAGGACAATAATCTAAATGTGTCATTTTTTTTTTTCTGAAAAAAGTATTTTCTGTAATTATTTCTCTACAGTGTTTCCCTCTCAGCTTCATATACTCTTTTTCCTATATAAAATCAGATTTACATTTTGTTTCCAAATGAAATAAAGTAACACAACCACTTCTCAGCAAACTTACGGCAACAAAAAATGATTCTGATTACAAGCTATTACAACAACATAATCAATTGTACATGTAGTAAAAATAATAATAACAAAACAATCCGAATATTGAACTAATCTAATTTTTGCAGTTATCCCAAAGCAAACACACTCTGAGTTTCTTCATAACAAACCAAGAGAGAAACTGCTAGCATTCCTCTCTAACATAATAACACAATAGTACTTGCAACTCTGTTCGGGAATTTGGAAGAGAGGGTGAAAATGCAAATAAGAGTTATTAGTTAAGGACCTGTTGGCGCGTGGCGGAGTGGGAATTCAATTGGAGGGCGAGGGCGGCGTTGGAGGCGAGGGAGTGGGCGTGGAGGTGAGGGAGGCTCTGGGAGATGTCTTGGGGAGGCAATCTCAACCGTAGATCATGGATCAAACGGCGGAGAGAAGCCGCCTTCTGATCCAGTTCGATCACATACCTTTGCTGATCTTCGGAAAAGAGGATTGGGATGATGGAATCGTCCTCCGCTTCCTTTCCGGCGCCACCTCCCACCGCCCATGCCAGTAACCCAGCCATGCCTTACAACTTAACTTTCTCTCTCTCTCGCTTCTCTCTCTTCCAATTTCTTCACTCACCATCCATTTTTTCCGATCTGCGGTGGTTGATTTGGGAGTTAGGAACTGTGGTGGTTTGGTTCCTTAGAGGCTCGCTAATTCCATTTTGTTGTTTTTGAAAATTTGATTTTCTTGTGAGCATTTCTATTCTATTACAGTAATTACAGTAATACAATTTAAAAGACTATACAAATTAATAAATAACTTTGTTAATTTTGAATTATATTATAGAATTACGTATATTGCTGAATGGCAACATTTATTTTAATTTGATATAAAGAAAAAAATAATATTCAAAAACTGTATCTTTTCATATAATAACACAGTAACAAATTATTAGTTTCTTTTATATATTTAATAGCAGAATTTTACTTGATATTTTTTAACTATGTAAGACATTATTCGATAAACTTAATAGTAGTGCTCCGAAGATAGAAAGAGAGAAAATTTAAATAAAATAAAGAAACAAGGTAAACGAAATGAAAATAAGTTAATTGCACCATTTCTTCTAAATAAAATTTATAATTGATTTTAAGGATATTGTTCGATTGATTTTTGTCTTAAATTTCATATTAATTAATCTAACTTCAAAATTAATTTGTTGGTTTCGTCAATTAATCAAAATAACTTTTCAAATATATTTTCAAATAGTTAAAGTTATTTCAAAAAATTTATTCTATATGTTGTAAGGATATAAGTTGTATGAGTTGTTACAAAAATTAATTTTGTTATATTTCTTGTTATACACGAAAACCAATATATAAAAATTATTTGCGAAAAATTTTGTAAATAATTTGCAAACATAAGTTTTCGTACCTACAAAAATTTTTCAAGATAAATTACATACAAAATGCTCTATAGATAATTCAAATATTTTTTTTAGGGTTAAATATGTTTTTGGTCCCTTAAGTTTCAGTGAATTTTGGAATTAGTCCCTTATCAAAACTTTATATTAATTTAGTCCTTTATTTTTCAAAATGCGTAAATTTAGTTATTTTAACCAAATTTTGTTAAGTTTATCTGATGTTTCAAGCACATTTCATGATAGTATTTAAGTTAACATTGAAGCAAAAATGTGTCAAACAGTATAAATAATTTAAATACTATCATGAAATGCGCTTGAAACGTCAGATAAACTTAACAAAATTTGGTTAAAAAGACTAAATTCACGTATTTTGAAATATGAAGGACTAAATTGGTCAAAAGTTTTGATGAGGGACTGATTCTAAATTTCGTTGAAACTTGAGGGATCAAAAACATATTTAACCCTTTTTTTTATGATTAATTTTCATAAATAATTTCCGATATCACGACTTCGAAGATAAAATTTATAAATAAATTATTTAAAAAAACATATATTGTAAATAAAGTTATTTACTACTAATAGTTTATTTACAAAATTTTCTTCTTAAATAATTCATAAATAATATCAAATATTTACAAAAATTATCTATTACATACGAATTTTTAATTTATTTTTAATTTAAATAATAACTATATTCCTTATAGTGTGTTATCGTTTCTGCTCAATAAATATGAATGTGAAATTCAGGTATCGATATAAGAATTTTTCATGTACTCTTTCAATGATAGTGTGAGCTTGATGGACTTTTTTTTCATTTTTCTTGTAATGAACTCTTTTGATGGAAAAGCATCCTGAATGTAAATCCTTCTTTGGTTTTTCAACTAAATTTTTTTTTAAGGATGTAAATCAATTATATTTTCAGTTATTATCTTTTTCTTACATACAAAATGTCTATGTAAAGATATATTTCGCTTTTTTGACAGAAATAAATTTGCAGTATGTATCAACTTACTCAACTTATAAATATTAATAACTTTATAATATAAGTATTTAAAAATACGAAAACACACATGTACCACAAATAATAATAAATATTTTTGGATAAATATATTAAATAATAAAATAAAACGGTTTAAAGAACAAATATTGTATTCAGTCTTTTCTACTACATTATATATTATTAATGTGTCATACACATAGAGATGGCAAATAAACCCATCCCTGTGGGTATTGCCAAACCCGTCTCCATTTTGACGAGGAATCCCCGTATTGATTAGGTATGTGTATGGGTATGGAAAATCCCCAACTTTTTTAATTGGGTATGGGAATGAGTATGAGGATGTACATATCCCGCTATAATACCCGTCCCCGCCATATCTTCGTCCTTATTTAAATTATTAAAATATTCACAATTAATTAAGTAACCTTATATATAT
>Ga0214545_1001244_pt1 | contig 46790 bp, 27 predicted proteins | sample CNSS4metaG_FD_160064 | JGI IMG/M metagenome (GOLD analysis project Ga0214545, IMG submission 160064) | Root nodule microbial communities from cowpea collected in UCLA plant growth center, Los Angeles, California, USA - CNSS4 | ecosystem: Host-associated > Plants > Roots > Nodule | place: USA... | reverse complement strand
TTACCAAACTTACTCAATAAATCCAATAATCACAAATCCTAATTAAATCAATCTTTAAGCACAGAAAATTCAATTAAATCCCCAAATTTAAATATTAAATGAGGGCAAAAATTTGAACTCATCAAGGCTTCATGGTGGAACAGACGACATGAAACTGCTTCAAGTGTTTGCACGGGTCCTCACCTGCAAGACCATGGAACTTTGGCAACAAGTGTATTAAACCAGTTTTCAGCACATATGGAACCTCCTCCTCAGGGTATTGAATACATAAACTATCATAAGTGAACTCTGGTGCAGTGAGCTCACTCATGGTTCTCTCATGAGGTGGAGGAGGTTAAGCCATGTTATCAGTATGAAAATGAAAATGCTCAGAATAAACAGTATGCTCAGAATGTAAAGAATGAGGAGTTTCAGGAATGTGATGAGAGTCAGAAGAATCAGGAAAAGTCACTGAATATTCAGCATACAAAGATGGATTCCTAAGATGCCTACTTCCTCTGTGGAATGTCCTATCAATCTCAGGGTCAAATGGTTGTAATTCACTTGGGTTCCCCCTAGTCATGCACCATAAAGCACTAATTGTAGTGATATTGGCATAACATAGGGTATAACTACAAGTATACTCAAAAGACCTCAAATGACTTGAAAATTGGTAGGATATTCCCTTGAGTGGTCAAACAGAAGCAAAAAAAAAAAAATCAGATCAAGACTCAAAGCACAAGTATTTTAAAAAAAATTTCAAAAGTGGAAAAAATGAAGAAAAATCACAAAAAAGATTGCTGAAATGTAGAAAATGGCATTTTCTGGAGAATCTGAGTTTGCAAACCGGCGGAGCGGGTTTTGACAAGGTGGAAAATCAAATTCTACCCCAAATCCATATAAAATAATAGCGATTCTGATAACCAGAGCAAAAGTTATGGTCCTCTGAAGTTTCACTAAAATTCAGTCCAAAATTTTTTTGAATCTCTTAACTCAGACCATACCAACTGCTCCAGCTATTTTTCCTATCAAGTTCGATGTCTTAGAAGTGGGGGGGGGGGAATTTCAAGTCAAAACAAGCACCATAGCTACCAAAACAAAAATCCAAAAGTTAAATGCCAGATTCGGACACTATTCATGCACTATTCACAACACTATAAATGACATTACTCATGCGCGCCGCGACACTATTCACTACACTACACAGAAACACACAGGAATGGAAACATGCACTGAACTTAACAAAACATTAACATCACAATGAACATATACCAACTCAACCACACTTGAATTACACATATACCAAAACACAGAACACAAACACACTGAACATTTTACTTTGAATGAAACGATTGGTCCCCGGCAACGGCGCCAAATTTGATAGAGGTCGTACCCCACCAAATTAAAACATATTAAATATAGTATATGAAAGTGAACCAAGTCGTCTCCCAACGACCAATATTTTCATTCAAAACCAAATTTCCAGATGAACACAACAATAAAACACAAAGGGGGGAGGTTTGGCAGATTCACACAACTTTGCTAAATTCTAATAAAAACACCAAAATTGAATTAAATACAGAATTCAAAATGTACTGGTTCCTTGATTCCACTGAAAATCCACCAATCACGGGTAACTAAATCAATTCTCTTACCCACTTTACTCTCATGAAATCTGAATTAATCAACAATGCGAAAATTAACACAGCTTCATTATGCCATTAAGCATAGCACACATCATTCTTTCAATTTCACACACACACACAGATTAAGCAACTGTGGCCAAAACCCGAACTCACTAAGCATGACAATGATTCTGAAATTGTGCAAAACATGAACCCACGATTAAGCATCACAAATTCCATTTCATTCAAAGCTACGAAATTGAATACGATGATGAAGAGAAAATAGGAATTGGAATGCATTGCAAAACATCAACCTCATGGTTTCAAATCAGTTTCTTCAAGGAACCAATACGAAAAACTTAGTTACACATAAAGAATGATCAATTAAACATTTCAAAACTGCAATCACAAAACAGAACCAAGAACCCTAAATCTGAAAACACAATTTAAGAGCAAAAATAAAGATTTCAAAGCTTAAATGGAATGCAAAACGGTACTATCATATATAAATGTGAAAACCCCATGAATGGGTATTGTTCCAACTCAATGAAATCACAAAACGAGTTACCCAATGTAGAAAATGAAATCAAAACGCAAAACCCTCAATGGGTGCTGTCAAATGTACATAAAAACGGTAAAAATAACCCAAAAATGTGAAAAACCGTAAGGGGAGACATCCATGAAAGCTTGGAGTACGAAAAAAAATGGAGGTGGAGAGAATGGAGAAGATCAAGTGGCGGCCTCCTCCATGCAGACCTAATTTCCGTGGTCATATCACCCTTGCCACTCATAATTACAAAACTGCCACTCTGCCACTCAGATTTACAAAAATGCCACTCTAGGCCTCAAATGTTGACCCATTGACTTTGCTGACGTGAAAATGACATGGAAATGATGTGGAAAGTCTCTTCAACTAAATATTAATGTCTAAGCTCCAAAATTTGCTTCACCCAAATATCTAAAAATAATTAAAAACAAAAATTAGGCCAAATAATGTGAAATTAGTCCAAATTCGGAACAGTGGCCCAATAAAGTCCAACAGATGAAAAACACTTTAATGATGAACAATTAAGCACTAATCAACTGTCTAATGGGTACACAAAGGCTAGTGGAATGGAAGAAAATAATGACTCATCAATAGGCAATGAATATAATTTATTCAAGGAAAGGAAAAATTACATACCATTCTCTCTAATCCCAAGGAGAAAACAATGACAACCCCTCTATTGGAAATAGAAAAAATTAATACAAGGAGAACCTTAAAGGAGAAACTAACATTCTCTTTTAGAGGAGAAACTAATATTCTCTCTTAATTCTTCTCTCAAGCAAATAAAAAGGAATAGAAAATGAAAGACTTTGAGATAATTTCTTGAGAAAACACTAAGATCTTTTTATAACATTAAAAGTAAGTCTCAAAGTAAGTTCTCATCGATATAAAACTTCTTTTCTCACATAACTATTGTTCCATTTTCTTCTAATAAAAAAATCATACTTTTATTACTCCATCTTCTTCGTGCAATATGTTTGACATTGGATATTAAAATTCAATTAGATGCACGATTGCTAGATAAAAATATCAGACAGTAAAAGAAACCTCAATGAACTGAATGAACAACAATCACCAAAGCTTACGAGTCAACAGGATTCACCAATCACCATATATGTGAACCAAACCTCAGAGCAATATTAATGACCTTCTGCTTCAACACAAGGACCCGTTCAGAAATAAGTTGTCAGAGATTAAGAGATAAGGTTTCCCAATGGATAATAATCAAAACGCAAACATGAAGATTTCGATTCGTTACCAGATTTATGTCAGAGATTAAGTTGTCACAGATGAACAATCGTGTTCAGACCAAACGTGTTGGGGCTTGCAATATTGTCCAAAGGGGAAAACTCCAACACCCAATCCGCTTATCTAAGACACCACTTCTTCTTCTTCTCGCTACACAAAGGTTCTCAGTAAACTTTAAAACATTGCCAATCCAAATAAAATGAAGCAATGGTGGAAATCAAATGCAGAAATTGAGAAAAAGTGAAGACCTAGCTCACTGTTGGAGGAAAGTGGGGAAAGTTGAATATAAAAAAACTAATAGCCTCCGCCACCATTTTCACCAGCAGCTTCACTACCCCGCGACTGAAGATTCTCTAGCAAGATACTCTCGCTTGTCTTCATGGAGAAACTCACCCATTGTAGAAACCTTAGGCATGGCTCGGGCCCGTGGTCTCGTCAAAAGCTGGTTCGGAGGAGGAGAAGCCGATGAGCTTCCAGAGCTCTCTTGAGATATCGTTGTTGTAGGCAGAGAAATCGTTGAAGACGAAAATATATGTATCATGAATGAGTGGAAGATGGAACGACTTTGGAGCAAACAATGAACCGCGAAAATGGTGAGCCAAAAATCTTAAACAGAAATTTGGAATACTGAAACTAAATAATTTAATTAATTGCAATATATTAATATAAATTTAATCTGTTATTAATTTAATCTAGTTAGATATTAATTTAAAGAATTATTTTTAAAATATTTGTACTATAAATCAAATTTTCATACTTTAAAAGTAATTTATGACATTAATAACTATTATTAAAATATTTGGTTTAATTTAGTAAATTACTTAAATGTGATTAAAAGTGAATTGAAATATTAGCTGAATATGAAAAAATTTGGAATATATATCTACAGAACAGAACAATGAGAAATTTTGAAAAAAATCAGATTATAGTGGTAAGATACAGGACATGACTTATATTTACAAGTTGAAATTCTTAAATAAACATATTACAATGATTGGATGAAGAAAAATTAAACATACTAAATTTATTTTTTTTAAGCGACAACAAATTACAGAAATAAACAATCTAAGTAATTATAATTTATATTAAACAAATAATGTTTTATTAACCAAAAATATCCGTAAGTTAATTATCATATTAAATATATTTTATAAAATAATAGTTATTTTGGTCGTTAAATTGGTGACTAAAATATTACATATTAAATAATTTTTCAACGATCGAAAATATTTAGTGACTAATTACCATATTAAATATATTTTATAAAATAATAATTATTTTGGTCGCTAAATTGGTGGCTAAAACATTACATTTTATAAATGTCTTAGCAACCGAAAATATTTGGTAGCTAATTATCATATTAAATATATTTTATAAAATAATAGTTATTTCGATCGCTAAATCGATGATCAAAATATTACATATTAAATAATATCTCAAAGACCAAAAATATTCGATGACTAATTACCATATTAAATATATTTTATAAATCAATATTTATTTCGGTCGCTAAATCGGTGGCCAAAAAGTTACATTTAGAGACCAAAAATTTTCGGTTGCTATGTCGGTCACTATAACAATAAATGTTACTATATATTGACTTGGTCGCAATTTTAGTGACTAATTTGTGACTACTACTATTCGATGGCTATTTTAGTCACAATTTGCGACTAATTTTTTCGGTGACTAAATTGCATCTAACTTGAGTTTGTATGGAAATTGATCGAAGAATTTGACATTTTCGAGCGGGTGTATGTTCCCAGGCAGGATAATTTTTTAAATTGGTAACTAAAACACTTTTTAATATGAATTAGTCTCTAAATTGGTCACTAACATTTGCTTCTAAGATTTGGACTACTAAAGGGATTGATCTCTCGATAAATTTTGTTTTACCAACAAATTTTTCTTCAATCAATAAAATTTAATCAATTATTTAACATTTTCTTATAGTAATATTGATTTTTATCATAAGATATATGCACCCATGCATTACGGTAACCTAGGCATGTTTCCCCTTCACAATTTCCTTTCTTTTTCCTGCTTAAGGCATGCAAATTTTTAAATTTTTGGATATTCCACGCTACATATTACATGATATTTACGTGAGTGTGTATATTTGAAAGTAGTTGCAATTCTAATTATTTTGCTGAAGTATTATGTTTACTTAAAATTACAGGGTTGAAAATTTTCAGGTTCGATCTTCTCGTTGTCTCATTTTTTATCTTTTGTTTTTCTTCTCTCTTCTATCTTTTTTTCTAATTATATCACGTTAATTGAACTGTCTTATTTAAATTAAATTTTGAAAGAGGTTTGAATTATTCTATATCCAAATTATCTTTGTTCAAACACAATTAAAGAAATTAATTTCTCTAAAAAGAACATGTTAAAGTGAGAAATAAAATTAAATGTATCTAGATTTTGTTTTCTTTTATTTTTCTTTGAATAAAAAATAACATAAATATAATATAGTCAAGATATTTCTGTACATATGTATGAGAAAAAGAAAAAAAAAAACTTCTATTAATATATATATAGACTAATTATACAAAAGACTACTGAATTTGATCCTCAAAAGGAAGGAAAACACATCATTCTCATCAATCAAAGTTATCTCACTATACAATATACTTTTCTAAGATAACTACTGAAAGATATCCTTTTACCACTAAAAGAACTACATATATATAAACAATTAAAAAGGTAAAATACTTAATATAATGACATTGCATTGTTGAAGTGAAGAAATAATAGAGAAATGCATGGTATCCTTCCACATGAGACACTAACAATGGAAACCTAAACATTTCACAACACCCTTCTCCTCATATAATCAATCACACACACTCTTAATTTTAAGAGGGTAGTTTCTCAATGGATTTAAATGCAATTCCACTAAGCAACAACATGTCTTTGTCATGAGCTTCAATAGAAGGATCACTTATCTTTGCTGCACTCAATGCCCTTTCACAAGTTGTAGGTCCATCACCAGCCACTCCTGCATCATAACTTGCTGTAAGATCATCCTCACCCAATTCACCCAAAGCACTTTTGAATGACCCTACCACTCCATCATACAGGGTAGTTGCACACTGTTTAAGGTCTGGTGAAGGGTTTGTTTTCATCAATTCTTTTAGGAAATTCTGGGTTTCAGTGCCCTTTTTTAGGGCTAGCTTCAGGATCAGTTTTGTGAGCTCCTTGCTGTCTTTAGCAGCAGCGATATTAGGATCTTCTTTCAGAAGTTCAAGGCACCTTGCCTCGTTCTCCTTCGTTTCCTTGCATATTGCTTCGTGCAAGGCTTGTCCTGATGCTGGCAAAGGAGCATGAGAAACTGTGATCATGGAAAGAGAGAACAATAAGATGGAAAAGGTTGAAAAATTCATTGTATTGTTCTGGAGAAGAAAGTGGTGAACTATATATTAAAGGTCCCTGTGATCTTTTGTGGAAAGAATGATTTCTTTTAATTGTTATGTGACTTTTTTATAATCGATAATTTGTAGGTTAGCATGATGACACTAATTTTAGTAATGTATATATAATGATTGGTGTAGGTGGGGTGATACATAACATCTTTTTGCTATTTTTGGTTGTTAATATATGTTAGTTTTTTTTTTTCATCCAATTATTGAAGGTAATAAGGAAAACAAGTTTTGATGTTTAACTATTTTTTTAGGGTTGTATCCCTAAAAAGGCACTAGCCCTTCTATTAAGGTGTGATATTTTATTAATCACCATTTATTAATAGTAATATCGAAGATGAATAATGCTCAAAATTTTATTTAACAAAAAAATACAATTGAAATATTAATTAATTAAAGTAGGTATCAATGTGTTGTCTTTGTTATGATGGAGTTCTCTCTTCATGTAAACCAAAGATTTTATTGGATATTGCTATTAACATACTTGACAATGGTATTTGTACTTATGAATTAGATGGCAATGCACATGTATATACTTCTATATAATCAATGAGTTAATGTATCTTAATTTCTTACTTATTTTACACGTGAAATTTGCATTTAGATATATAACACTATTTGAGTAACTCATGCTATGTTTTGATATGACCTAGCTACTATATATATATATATATATATATATATATATATATATATATATATATATATATATATATATATATATATCTTAGAAATTTGTGTGCAAGATGTATTAAGAAAATAAAAAAGTTTTTATTTTTTCAAATTCCTCCCACTGCACCACCATTTAATGCAAATATAATTATTTAATAATAGTAAATATTATTATGTTTTAAGTATAGAGAAATAGTTATAAATAAACTTTCACTTTTAGGGTCTCTTAAACTTTTTTATGTTCCACAATTGGTATTCTTATTTTAAAAGTTTTAGGTTAAATTGGGAATTTACTTTCTCTATATGATACCTTTTTATTTATTTTGGTATTAAGAAAAAAATAAAAAACAATGCTTACATTTTAATCCCTATTCTTTTAGTAATAAATTAATTCTTATATAATTAAAATATAAAAAATAAGGTCCACGTATATTATGTTGAGATCTTTATATGTGCTGAACAAATTTTTTAAATAACACAATGTCATGAAAAAAATTGGTTACATGGACAGAAAAAAAAGTTTGAATAATTTTATTTTTTTTTAAATTTGAATCCTCACAGGCGTCTAAATATTTTAAAACATGTTCACAAATTTTTCGAAAAGCTTTTAAAAAGGAAGAGTAGACCACATGAAAAAGACAAAAATAGTGAATATACGTTACTAAAAATTATCGTATTATATAGGATTTGTTTTTCAAATTTATTAAAATAATTTATAAGAAAATTTTTTTCTGTTATTTTTTCTAAAAATTTTAATTAACAATAGATTCCTTCGTGAATAATTATTTTCTATAAAATTATAAAGTTCGTAAATATTTTTACAAAATTTACTGTGAAAAGTGTTTTATATAAAATATTTTGAAAAAAAATTAATAGTAATTTTCTATAATTTTTTTTATAATAAAATTTATAAATATTTCTTAAAAAAAATTTAAAACAAAATTAATAAGAGATATGAGTTTTTTTAATATCGATATTAATTATCCCAATTTAAACCATGTTTAATTCTCTTTTGTAACCTACCAAGATTCCTTCGTAACATATTACAAGTATTTTTGGCAAAAAGTCACTCCTGGATATTAACTAAACCTCTCTTAAGTTTAAGTAACTAGTACCAATATCTCTCCGAACTAAGTAGAAAAGGCATCTTCAGGATGTACAATGATAAAGTTGTTTAACAAGAACAACAATTTTCTGATTGAAAGGGTATTACAAAAGAACACTCCTTACTTCTAAAGTCTTAACTTCATAGTTGTGAAATTTTTACAGATAAAACTTACCCTACATATCTAATAAGGATAAACACTTGGAAACTTTGAAACTTTCTTCACATGCAAGTTTATGTAAGACATGTATGTTTCATTAGTTGTATTTCTATGCATAAACTTCTTTTTACAAACATCCTACAACAAACTCTTAAATGTGTGAGTGTTGTAACTTGTCCATGTGTTAGCATACTTTTATAATTTGTTTGACTTTGTATTGCCACCTTTAACTATTATAGTCACACCTTTAACTATTATAGTCAAAGTGTTGTGAAAATGACCCTTTTATTTTTCTTTTCTCCTTCTTTTCTTTTGAATGGCAAAACAGGCTAACCCAGCTCGTTTAGACCCGATCCGTCTCTGACCCGTTAAAATCGGGTCGGACCGGGCTAACCCGAAGTCTGAAAGCAGGTTGAGATGTTCAACGCATTCTGCCAATAAGCAGGCCAGCGGGCTGGCCCGCCCCTCCCTTCCGCCATCCCTTCTTTTCTTTCATAGTTTTGGAAATATGAAGAATGTTTGCTCAAAATTTATGCATACTCAAATCTCTTTCAATGCAGGAGCAAAAGTCCCCTCCATTTTTAGGCTTTACTACACGTCACAAAACCAAAACCAAACCAATATCACCCTCAATTTTTATCGATTCTTGTAACCACAAAATTCAAACCAAAATCCCTAATTCGAACTACAAAATCCCAATCCCCAAATCAAACCACAAAATCACAATCCCTAATTCGAACCAGAAAATCCCAATCTCCAAATCCAACCACAAAATCACAAACCTTAATTTGAACCACAAAATCTCAAATTCGAACAGCAAAAGGAAGAGAACAAAAGAAGAACAATGAAATTGAAAAACATAAACAAGTTTGTGTCACATCGCTCCTATGGGTGAGTTTCGCAGGGCTAACTCATCAACAAGGTGGAATGGTTGGTTGTGCTAGTAGGAATGAGTGTCTAAGAGAAGAAAGAAACGAAATAAATGTGAAGGGAATGAGAGATGATGGATGAAGTGCAGGAGTCTAGGAAAGGAGACGAGAGAAGCGAAGGAGAGGAGACGAGAGAAATGAATGTCTGAGAGTGAGAAATGAGAAAGTGTCTCAACCTGCACTAAACATGTTCCAATTTATTTTAGTGACGTTAAGTTGCGGGTTGACCCGGTTTGAACTTTGGACTAGCCCGACGGATTTCTAGACTTGATAGGCCGAGTTGCATTGGGTCTGCAGGTTAAACTCTATCCCAACCCGATTATTTTTTGCAGGTTGGCAGCCTGGTCCTATGGGCCTAACCCATTTTGTCAACCCTACTTTTGACAACACCATTTGAGCATATAAACTATGATTGTTGGTACACTATATCAAAACCATTCTTGATATGTGTTATGGGTCAACTTTTTCCCTTTAGACACTCTCATTATTCCTGACAAAATTATTGGATTTTGACTATGCTAATAGACAATCCATTACTAGCTACGTGTTCACAATTGGTAGGTAGGTCATGGTTAGTTGAAAAGCTACTCTCCAACCAATAGTGTACTTCTCAACCAGTGAAGCAGAGCATATGGTGTTGGAAGAAGTAAATAAGGAGTTATTTGGTTGAAAGGTTTGACAAACAATTCAATATTTACTCAAGAGAATATTATCATCTTTTAATGATATCCTGAATACGATTTGCTAGCCAAGGATCATGTATAACATGGCAAGACAAAGTATATCGAAGTCAAATATCACTTCTTTTGTATTAAGATGATTCAAATGAAAAAGGATTAACACCACTAAAAATTCAACAAAATGCCTTCATCAAGTTATTTTCCAAGAATAAGTTTGTGCAATACTTGGACTTGTTGAGCATGATATTAGTAGTGAAAGTTTATAGATCTTTGTTAGTACTAAAATATTTAAAGTTAAACATATTTTTAGAGAACTTAATTAGACTAAAATTTTGACGAATGACTAATTTAAATTTTTACTAAAAATTAATAGACATAATTATATTTAGTCCAAATATTTATATAATACATTGTATAGTTGTATACACATAAAAGTGTATGATCTCATGACTACTGTTTTTGATGACCAATAATCATAATCATTATACACGTTTAGTTAATTAGTTCGGTTATGTTTGTCAATCCTAACTTATAATCATTTTGGGTGACCTTTAAAATGGTGAATTATATGACAAAAGAGGAGAGATGCAACGTTACACTGATCTTGCATAAGACTTTCCACAAGTTCTCATCGTTGTACCTTTCTAGACACCTGGTGAAGAAGAATGTGGATATATACTATTTGTTTCTCGAGTCCTCCCTAGTCTTTCTTTGAATCCTCGATCGTCTCACTCGCTATAGTTCTAAGACTTCATTTTCTACATAATTTTTAAGTGATTTCTTCCATTAAAAAAAGTTAAGAACCTCCTTTTTTTTTTATGTTCGAGTTACACCCTTAACTTACAATGATCATGCAACTCCTAAAGTAAAAAAGAAAAAAGTAAACTACCTAACTCCACATGAGTTGTAAAGAAATGAAAAAAAGGTCGCTAAGGCCAAAAATGGATGGTTGAGGCAAGATATATTAGGTAATATTAGCATTAGATGAAAACATGTATGTTGTATGCTCCCCAAAAAGGCCATGCAAAAATGGAAGGTAGACTTTCCAAGTTGAACAATGAGTTCTTCTGATGCCTCCCAAATAGATGAAAGTTGCTAAGACACTTGAGAAGAATGGAAGGTAGAATTTCCAATAAATAAGGAGCAATAGAAACCCGTTCTTGTATCATAGGCTCCACTTAAGCCTTCTTCAAACCTTTCAAAGTCATCAAAATCCCAACACATCAGTGGATCATAGTAGTAGCACAATGAAAGCATTTGGCGGAGGAACCAGTTTTACAATACCTAAATCACAGTATGTAGAGTTTTAGCATCATAACTGGTTATATACACAAAGAATAAAACCACATAAAGATGCAATGCACAGGTTGGAGAGTAGGATAAAAATTAACAAAGAAAAGAGAAGAGAAAAAAAAAAGATACTATTCCTCTGTCTCTCGAAAATTACACACATTTCTATTCTTTCCAAAAGAGCTAGGCTTACCACAAAAAAGATCAAACAAGTTTTTGTACTTAATGCCTCAATCAATTCAATTCCCATTCCTATAATCTGATCAAACACCATTTCCTTTTCCACCTTTAATATCTAAGTAACCACACATATCAGAAAGAACCACCAAGTTTTTGGCGCACCTCCTTTGATGCAACATGGCCTCTACTTTCAGTTAAATTTGAATTGGCAAGGACCTCAGAGGCAATTTCCCAGCTTTCACTTCTACCCTCACTTGAGTGCCTTGCTTCGGATCGAATTGTTGGAGCCCGGCGATCTGAACCCAAAGCTGAATCAACTTCAGATGTATTATGGGGAGGCCCATTACTCCCTCTACTCCGGATGTCCTCATCAATTTCTTCAATATTCCGGCGCTGTGATATCTTTAACAAGTCCTCACCGATATCCAGATCGTCTTCAACCTTAGACCGAGGGTCTCCTCCCAGATCCGGTTCAGATTCCCGGGAAATGATCGGAGGGGGTGGCCTTGGTACCTCCTCCTGGACGAAAGCTCGGAAATTGTTCCTTGAGGGCTTCACTTTTGTACAAAATACTTCCAAGAAATTGTTTAAACAACCACGGTTATAAACATTGAACCTGTTATCGGCTCTATACCGAAAGTTTTCGTAGGTAGTCTGCAAAACAAGTTACAATCAACCAGGTGATGAAGTTCTTGCAATACACGGGCTTTTAAGAATCAAAGATTCAGAAAATAAAGTTGTATATTATAAGCAATGTGTACATAGAACATGATTTATCTTTCATACTATTGAAAAGGAAAACCACTAGAGGGGACGACTCTTGGCACATCTTGTTACAAGTTAATCAAGCTTACACTGTCAATGTATTTTGGATTGAGGGAAAGAACATACAAAATTACCAACCTTCTGAGATTTATTTAAGGTTGATACTTGTTTAGAATAAAGGAAAAGTATGAGGGACACGAGTTTAAGATTTTAAAATTATCTTCTTTAAATTTCTTTCCTTCCCATTCATCATTGTGTGCACGTCCACCTAACAAGAAGTAATGAACTATTTCCTATATAAATAAGGAGCCAGGTGGATTTAGAAGATTAAAATATTTTTTAAGAGTTTTGTTTCAATCTAGTTTAACCGAGGACAATTCTACTAATGCATTTCTATTCACTTAGTAGCCAGTTTAGTCTTTAGCACAATGAACAGTAACTTAAACAAGATTATATATCAGAAATGTAAAAGATGTCAACTGACCTGATTTGTGCCAATAAGGTACAGATGAAAGCCAGTAAGTCCACCAACAAACCACAAAGAGATGAAACAGTATGCCATTAATATAACTGATGCAGGAGATTCTTTCATTGCCCTCCAAACTGTCCCGTGATAATTATCCATCAGAACCTTGATGTAAAAAGCTGAGATGGAAAACACATAGATACATAGAATAGTGGCTGAAGAAACAAACAGAAAGAAGTAACGGTAGTTCCTCTGCAATTTGGAAAAGTCACAAAAGAATTAAGAGAAACCAAAAAAGCCAAGAACATCAATATGAATATAGTAGTTATCTTATAACATCAAGAACATGGCTAATACCAACAATCATACCAGCCCAATACATTGGCCCACCCAAGGGCAATGGTGATCAAAACGTTCAACACAGTTGTTGCAAATGGAGCAATGTGAACAACGAGGTGGACGATAGAGCATACAAGTATCACAATATTTCACCCTCACGGGATGGCCATTGACCATTACTTCTTTTGTTCGAGGGAACTGAAGGCTTGGAGTTTGGCGACCCCCAATATCAACTGAAACTGAAGAGTCATAACGGAACTCTTCCTCTGGTGGATGTAAATTCCTTGGAATAACACCCGGATCACGTGAGGAAGTAAGAAAGAGAAGAATCAACACCTATAAACAAAAATATCAAACAGAAAAAATTATAGACAACCAATATCTAGACAAGGACTTTCCCTAAAAATGATGTTTAAATGAAAGAAAATGTGATCACCAAAATAGCTTACAACCTTCGTAAATATTTGAAAATCTAAGAGAAAAGAAAAGAAAATGTATCAATATATGCATTGTACATTTAGACGAAACAGTAGAAAGTTCTGTATAAAGAAATAAACCTATTTTAAATTTGGAACATGGGGCTTACAGAATAACAAATCTCGGTAAGCAAACTGCGAAAGTATAAAAATATAAATGACAAAGAACAGAAAAACTTACATAAATATTAAAGATAACTGCCAGCACCAAAATAGCATATCCTGCATTATATGAAGAAAATTCATGCCGAAGATGTCTTCCTACAAATACACAAAAGACGATAACTGGAACAATGATCAGCAGCAAGGTAACAAGCAGTGACCTAGCATCAGGTCCAAATATTAACCTTCCTCCAAATAGGAATTTCTGCATAACATTAGTATAAAAGTATATAAGATTGTAATTGTAGTATGTAACAGAAATAGGTAATAAACTAATAAACTAATAATAGGTATATAAGATTGTAATTGTAATATGTAACATAAATAGTATATAAATGTGAAGACAACCCTCATTCTATGAGCTAGCTTTTGGTGCCATCTGCTGAGATGGGCCCAAACCACAGGCTAAGACTTTGATACATTTTTTTGTTGAAATTAATTCAATTTACCCAGATTAAACAAGTGAACAAAATAAAATTAGAAACAATGTCCAATATTAATCCTAAGTTTAGAAAATTGATTATTGGAAATATAGTCTAAAGATATTAGATGCTGACTTTCAAGGCACACACAAAAGTTAGCAACAGCACACAAATATTCAATACGCCCTTTATCTGTTTATAGAAAATCAGGCTAAATATTCAATGCATGGCCTTTATCTGTTTATTAACTTTCATTCAGTGATTTCAAACACAATTTCATGCACATTCAAATTCTGCACACTAAGAATGGCACAGATTATCAAATACCACTGTGGAAGATTATCTTTGAAAAGGTATGGTTATTAATCACAGTTCTCCTGCCCTCAAAAACATTCAAAAAATGTAGTGGCCAAATGCAACACCTAGAAGTTGCTGGTTCCTTAATGTTTAAAGCAAGCATGCCAAAAATGTTTTAGTGAGATGCAGTATGATATCTATCTCATAATTAGAATTTTGAGAAGAGTGTTTTCTTTCATAATCATAACACCTCTCAGAAGATTTCAGCAATTTTCCCTACTTCTCACCTTAGTTCTAGTCTCCGAGTATTTGGTTATACTATCTATACACACTCATCGCATCATCGAAGCAAGTAAGACCATCAAGTTTTTAAATGTGTTTTCATTGGCTATTCTACTCCAGGCTACAAGTGCTGTGATCCATCAATAGAAAACCTTTGTTAGCCTTGTCTTTGAAAACTGTACTTATTTCCAAAAGCACTTCTTAAGGGAGAAATTTGGGTAAAGCTACACATTTGAAATCTAAGCTATCTATCTTAAAGAACCTATACCCCAACATTGAATCCTTCCCAAATACTCACTGTTCCAAGCCCCATATCTGTCTATAGGATTTCATACTTCATCTTCAAGGTTGATATGAAAAAATTCCAAAGACTATTCACAAGGTCTTAGAGGTTCCTAAATGCAGAGAGACATTGGTGGAAGAAATGAGGGCTTTGACAAAACAAAAAAAGATGGAAGCTGACATAGTTACTTATAGGGAAGAGATCTGTTGGCATGAGATGGCCTTTCAATTTGAAATATAAAGCTGACGGGACAATAGAACAGTACAAAGCGTGTCATTTTGCAAAAGGGTATACACAAACCCACGGCACCGACTATGTAGAGATGTTAGCACCTACCAAGGGCAAAGCCAAATACAATTCAAGTTCTCCAATCTCTGGCAGCAAATTAGGATCTCCTACAACATGACATTTGTTCAATGGAGATATTCAAGATAACACAACAAATTGCAGAGGATGCTGCAAACGCGTCAAAATGTGATTATGGTCTGGGAGATTGTATGTTAAAAGAGGAAATTTAGTGATGAATGACAATACTAGATTGGGAAAAATACAATATTTTCCATGAGATTGTATGTGAAAGGAAATCTAGTGACGAATGATGATACTAGGTGGAGAAAATACAATATTTTGCAAGACTCAATTTACAAAAAAGAACAATTTAGATCATTTATCAAGGAATTAAACTTGAATAGTTGAATCTAAATTCTGAAAGAAAAGACAATTGCGCAGAACCACCTTCTAAGGAGAACAAAAGGAGGATCTAAATATGTATCAATATAAATCCCCAAGCATAGACAAGTTTACAACTGCTTTCTTCAAAAATTGCTGGGACATTATAAATGAAGATCTCAAGATCTTCAGAAAATGCTTTCCAGCCAGTGAAGCTAGTACAGTAATGACTACCATCATTGCTTTGGTTTCTGAAAGGTTAAAGTTTAAAAGGTTAAGAATTTTTCAACTATTAGTATAGTCTCCATTGTTAACATGATTTTGAGCAAGTATTGTGTAAGGTTTTGGAAGATACCATTTCTCAAATGAAATCAGGTTTTGGATGCAGCTGTTAGCACCAATGAAATTAGCAATGAATATCATATGTAGCAGGTGAAAAAGACCTAATTGCCACAATTAAGAGAACTTATAACGTTCACCGTAAGGAAAGGATTTGGGGAAAACTTTAGACAACGGATCTCAGAAGCCTGTTCATGACTACCTTAGCGGAGTTTAGTGGTGAACTAAATTATCGGAAACCATCAATGACCCCAAATGACTCATTTCTATAATTGGAAAACAATATTATCATCTCCTGCTAGAGTTTTGGATTCAACAGCTGAACAAATTGATTGGTAATTCCGACTGCACAGCTGTCCATAGAACTCATTCTAATAATCGGAAAACAATATAACAATCTCCTACTAGAGGTTTGGATGACATAACTGGGATTATCTTCCCTTTGTTGCATGATATCTTTTATCATTTAACATCTCTGTATTGCTATCTGATTAGATGAGCTCTGGAACTAAAATCTTTACATTGCTTGGCTAAATTGCATGTTCTTTTCAATAACAAGAAGATTTGGATTGGTATTCAAACTCATCTGAACTGTTTTACTGCAAACCCTACTTTTAGTTTCTAACATTACCCTACTATAGATTTATGACATTCCTTGGCATCCACCTAATAGCTTAAGCCTGAGGGAGAGTTGGCCCCTTGTCCTTAGCATGGTATGGAAAATCTTTGGCAAAGTGATCAACATTCCATACTTGCTGCTCACATTCTCCATAATAAAATTAAAGAGTTAAGTATGTTTTTAGTCCCTGAACTTTGACCCAAAATTGGAATTCGTCCCTGTCTCAAACTTCCATACATTTTAGTCCTTAAACTTTATGTTAGTATTGGAGTTGTGTACACTATTTGACACATTCTTGGTTCAATATCTACTAAGAAATGTGTTTAACACCTAAAAAAAAAGTTAACATAATTGAGTTAAAAAGATTATATTCATTCATTTTTAAAATTTAGGGACTAAAATGTATTGAAGTTTCGGACAGAGACGAATTCCAATTTTTGGTCAAAGTTCAGGGACTAAAAACATACTTAACCCAAAATTAAATTTCAGTATAAGGAAAATTGGCTCAAAGCATTGTTAATGCTTCAAGCCCAAAGGGCTTATGCATTAGGAGATGTCTTACAAGGAACCATATAAAAAATATTAGTGATCAAACTTACAACTTATACAGCTACAACTATAGTTAATAATAATAAGAGCATTAATTGAAAAAAGAAATGAAAGGTCTCGTAAAGTGGACTTCAGTGGTAGACACTATATTAGCAATTTGAACCAAAAAGAATAAAGAAATATGGATAATTCTTGCCAATTATAACAATTTAAGGTGTAGAGAGGCTTCTGTATGAAATGTGGCCACCAGTCTGGAGCCTATTGGTATAGTCATCATAGTCACACACCTAATCTCCATCAAAATTCCTGGTTGGGTATCAAGCTTTTATCATTGGCCCACATGTGAGGCCAAGCCCAAAACCAAATACAAGCAAATAACAAAAGGGACGAGAAAAAGTACAATATAGCATGTGGATCAATCTGGTAGTACACGAACTGATAAACTAATAAAATATGATTCTAAACACATAAATCACACAATACAGCAATACAATTGCTGTCCAAAGAGAAAGGTTTACTAAAGAGAATATTCTTGATCCACAAACCACTAATAACAACACTCTCCTCCATAGTATACACCCTAAATATACAATGATACATAACTAACATCACTTACTTTTTTTATGAATAACTGCCATCAATGAAGTTTCTAATTTTAATACAGAACTAACACTAAAAAAACTAATAAAGGAAAAGTTATTTGCTATCACATATTCTAATAATACATTCCTGATCCAATCTTCTATTCATAACTGCCAATTATTACTATTACTTACACTTATATCTAGTAATACAAAACTGTTAGTGACAGCTATTGTCGGTTCCCTTCCAATCATAACCATTGTTGATTATTTTCCCACAATGCAAAAGAAACTAATGGACAAATCACTGTTCACTCCGGAGCCGATCCTTTAGCAAATATGTTGGTGGTTATCATAAACGATAAGTTAAATTGGAATTTTAGAAAGCCAATGACAGGTATGTATGGAATTCCATTGGGAAAGTCCCAAACATGTGTCTGTTCTTGTATATTTTGCCCAAACCATGGATTTAAGATTCTGAACAGGACACTGAGACACTACAAGTGAATTGAGGTCACTTAGAGAAAGTCCCACCTAGGATTTTGGTTCCACATGGAGCTGAAGTTGTTGGCCTCTCCTGTGATACTTTATTCCCGAAAAACATTGTTGCTTAGCAGCACTATCTCAAACAGATAAAATATTTTCATATGAATTTCATCCAACATAAAGATGAAGCAATCCAGTGATTGTAATTCAATCCTAGCTAAGACAATTTTTGTTGTACATGAAAACTACCATCAAAAGATGAATATAGAAAATTGATCACAAACGAGCTCAAGTTCATGATACTTCATATCTTACTGAATTCCAAAAAAGCAAAACTGAACATGCACCACATTGAGCAAACAGAGAAACAAAACAAGAAAAAAAATGTAAAATTAAAATCCTTTGTCCATGAGACAAAGTATCTCAACAAGTTGAAGATAATGCTTTAAATTAACCAAGACAACACAAAAACTAATGTATAGCTTCATGCATCTTTCACCTATTACAAATAGGAAGTACAAAACAAGCAACCACACTAAATTATTCTTTCAACTATGTCCTCCAATGAACCACTATCACGGCTCCATCAGTTTGTTTCCAAAGTCACGCTTACTCACACAAACAAACAAGACAAGGCTTACAGAAGACACCAAAACCCAAAACAGCTCGTTTAATGTTTCCACAGTTCATAAAGCAAATAATCCCACGCCACCAGCACTACCTGAACAGACACATGTTCCTAAATACCAAATATTGCACTTCCATACTAATTTTTTATAACTTCAGTTCAACTCAAATAAGTTCATGCTAGGCATCACTGCCAAACCATGAAGATTTTATTAAAAAATAAAAAAATAAAAACAAAAAGAACATAAAAACATGGGGGGACCACAACAAACCCATCATCATGAACAACAAGAACAACATTTGTAATGAAAACCCATCATCATGAAATATAAAAAAGGGGACAAAAATTATATATCTCCATCTCTCATGTACCTATAAGACAAATCAAGTTGCCCTGCGAAACCTTTCTCTTTGACCTAACTAAGGCACAGGAGTCTCAAGTATAACCACAGTTCTCTTTGACCTAACTAAGCTGCAGGAGCTTCACAGCTACGTCTCTCCCTCACTAAAATATACGAACTCTAAGCAGAAAACCAGCTGCAGCCAACTAAGACCAGTTTTTAATCACATCACTGAGTTCTTGTTTCAACTGTCTCTTCCAAGGAACCACCATCAATGCTCTATCAGTTTGCACACAAAATCAAGCTTCCTCATAACGGTTACAAGAGACAATCCAAAAGGATACAACCCATTAGATGTTAAAATCTTCTCAAAACATAAAACCTCGCTCCACCAACTCAACACACGCACCTCATAAATTCTGAAACCACACTCTCAAGTTATTATCTTTCTCGTATCCTCACTCACAATTTCAATCTTCAACCAACAGACCAACAGCAGCAGCAGCAGAAATTCAAAGTTCAAACCCACTAATCCCTTTAAAAATCCAAAATAATAAATGACAGAAAACAACACTTCCTAACTCATATAAACAAATCCACCACATACACACGTTTAAGACATCAAACACAACAAGTTATATTCACAAAGAAAAACATAAAAAAAGCAGAGAAAGAATATTACATTACTTCCTTTCCATGCTTCATAAACGCGCTTGGCTGCCATTAAAATGAAGAAGAAGAAGCTCTGCTGCAACAACTCCTTCTTATAATAACTCTTTGCAAACCCAAAACATGCAAGTTCTTCTCATCTCACCAACCCGTGTTCAATTACCCCAAACGACCCCACCGCTGAAAGGTAGTTCGATTCAGCGATTGAAGGGTCAAAATCCGAGGCTTCCACGATTTGGATGTCGCGCGTGAAGAACCCTCCGCTAGAAATTAAAAGGGTGATTCAAAGACGGCGATTTTCGAGTTCGAAAATTGCAGGTTTGGTTTTTCGGGTAAATAAAACAAACTAATAATAAAATATAACAGAGGGAGAAAGAAAGAGAGAGAAAAAAAACAACACAACACAGCACTGTTGAAGAAAGAAGAAAGAGACACGGGCTTGCGATGTTGGTGTTGTGTGACCAGAAACCCTTCTTCGCCAGTGAATGTGAAATCTCTGAAATTCACCACCTCCATGAAGAAGGCCTTACCCATTTTTCTCACTTTTAATAATTTTCACCATTTTTTTTTTGTTGTTGCTGTTTCATCATTTATTATTATTAATTGACTTTCACTTATTGAGGTGTAAATATTAAAAAAAAAAACTGCTATTATATTATATTATATAAGAATGTTTCTCTCACACATTTTTCTAATTGATATTTATTAAAAATGTTTTCTTATTTATGTATGAAAGTCATGTCTTTTACAAGTGATTTAGCTGACAATATAGTTGAATTTGTGAAAAAAGTTCCATTGCAGCAAAATACATTATTATGAAATGATAAGGAAAATTGTTCTGTGATCAATTATAGCAAAATACATCCTTATGAAATGATAAAGAAAATTAGTTTGTGATCAATTATAAAATGTTGGAAAGAAATTAAGAGATTTATTTCATTATGATTTAGACATGAATCAGTTTCGTAGTTAATTAAAAAAACTAAAATTTTGTAAAAATACTCTGGATTCTAACTAAAAAGACAAAGAATTTATATTGGGACGTTACGCCCTTAATTAAGTGGTTATGAAAGTTATAAAATAAACTGATAATTAATATTGATATGATTATGGGACAATTAGTTTTTATAAAAGGGAGAAAACATATTACATATAGTGATTTATTATTGAATGATACATTTACTGAATAAATTATTTATTTATTGTTTATCATTCAAATTTAATTCCAACACTTTCAAAAATTAAAAGAAAAATATCTGAGAAGAAGTTTATCTAAGATATTGGTAGCTTCAATAAATTTTTAATTTATAAGTTTCAACTGATAACTTAATTTATTAAATTTATATTTAAATACTTTATAAATTGGTTAGTAAATGTAAAATAGTATAAGATATAATTTCATAAATTTTTTATATGAATAAAATTTGAATTTATAAATAAAATATATTATTATTTAGTTATAATTTATAATTTTTAAAATAATTAAATTTTTATATAAGTTTTTAGAAATGCTATTTATTTTTTTAAAAGTTGCATATGTTCTTTTGATGTAGAGAAGTCATTTTATATAAATAAGTTGACATAATGAATATTGAATAAATTTTTAAAAAAATATATTACTACGTTGAGATTCTTTGATGTGAATTTTATTGTGTATAATTTTTCTCAGAAATATATCATGAAATTTGGTTAATTTTTTAATCTAATATACATATAAATTAAAAAAAACAATCTAACAAGTACTAAAAGTTTTAAACAAGTAGTAGTATGTAAAAATTAAAAATAATAATAGAAGAAAATTATATAAATTATCAAATAAACTAAAAGCTAGATAAAATAACTTGCAACTTTATAAAATATATATAAAGCTAATTTAGCACTAGTAAAAATCATTTTGGAGCAATGGGGACCCACCTTGGGACATTGCATGAAGACAAAGTTTGTGATAGAGATAGTCAAAAAAAAATTTCTCTCTTTATCATTGAAAAAACTGAAGACAGAGACAGAGAGAGAAAATTGAAAAAGGTTAAAAAAAATGAAGAAAAAAATAAAAAATAATAATAGTGAAGTGAAAGTGGTATCAGAAATGGAAGTGCCAAGCTGTGCATTTGGTGCATTGCTTTTGGCTCTTCCTTCACTGCTTCACCTTTCACAGAACCTTTCACTTTCATTTTCTTTTCACTCACATTTCTTTTCCGTGATCTTCTTAATTCATCAATAATAAATGAACAACGGATAAGATACAAATTCAAATAAACAAAGTATTGAAGATTTTTCTTTTCCTAAATAACAAACTATTTTCTAAAAAAATTACCAAACCCAACCCTTTACTAAATATTTGAATAAGAATACGTGTTTTTTGGAATTCAAAATTCCGTGTATGAAAAATAGCTGTTTTTTTTTCAAATAATGTGTTTATAATGTATAAAATTAATTATAATTTTATAAATATAGTTGGCAATATATTGCACCTTACTTTTTAAAAAATAAACATTTCAAAATTAATAAATTTAAATTATATTTATAATTATATTACTATAGTAGTCATATTTATAAATAAATAAATAAGTATATATATATATATATATAATATTATATATAGAGAAACGTTATAACCGTTTTTTCTTCAACAAATAAAATTTTAAAATAATTTATTTAAATTATGTTATAAATATATTTTTCTATTTAATTTTATATTTAATCTTTGAATAATTATTATATATATAAATTAAATATAGACTTAATTAAGTTTTAAGTTCAATATAAATTTAGATATTTTAACTGAGTATCTATCAAATTTCTTATGTACTAAAAAATTTTATATTTTTAAATCGAACATTTATTATCTAACTTTTTCTTTTAAGTTGTGACATAATTGTTGTCATGCTCTCACATCCTTATTTACTTGATGGATTAAGAAATAAGAGTTTTTGTGATTAATATAAAATTGTATTACAAACAATATAAATCTATTTTCATTATTTTCGATGAAAACAAAACGTATTTATTATTATTATTATTATTATTATTATTATTATTATTATTATTATTATTATTATTATTATTATTATTATTATTATTATTATTATTATTATTATTATTATTATTATTATTATTATTATTATTTTCTCCTATGCATAGCATTCATGACAATGATAAGAGACTATTGTCATCATCGCTATTGATCTATTATCTTATCATCTGACATATTTTTTTTATTAAAGTAATGAAAGTCACCGATCATCTTAGATTAATCATAATATCTAAATCTCACACTTTTAACCTGTGAATCGAAGACTAAGTAAATAAGATAGTGAAATATGATAACATGAATCATCCTCAATTGAAGATTCAAAGAATCGATGGTTCGTTTAAAACTGTGTTATCAGTCTCATAGTGGGTGTTAATGTTCCGATCTCAAATCTGATGATTGAGACCTTATCAATTTTTATCCTTGAATAGCGTCTTAGTAAGTGAAAAGAGTATTAAAATTGTCTTTGACATCGATTCTTGAGCAATTTAAGATTACGTATGAACACAAAGAATTTGAAACTTTATTTATCTTTAAATATATAAAGAAAAATTTGAATATCAATTATTATTTTGTTAAAAGTTTAATTAAACAATTAATCTACTTGTTATACATAGTAAAGACGTAAATATTTAATGTGTAATAATTATTTTAAATTAACATTAATTTAATTTTAAACTTTATGGATAAAACATTAATTAATTATCAATAAAAAGTGATACAATAGTAGGTTTTATCTTCTCCTACATTCATCCATCATTTATTTCTTTTCATTTAAGCACTCAGACTTCTTCAAATACTAAAACATTCCGGGTGACTAACTTTTATTTAGACAAATAAGTCAATCTTATTTAATGATTTTTCAGAGAATATTATTATTATAAAATTTATTATCTTAGCTCTTCACAGTATCATTTTAAATCCTTAATGTAGCATTTATTTTTTAACAGAGTAATAGACAAACTAGGGGAAAAAAAATCCAACAAATCATTAATCTAATTTAATGAATTCTTTTTAGACTAATTTTGTGAATTCGTTTTAGTTTTTATACAATTTTTTTTTTCCAAAAGATCAATGAACGTTAAAGATTAATTTTATTTGTTGATGACACGTGGAAGTGATACTAAAGTAAAAATAAATTGTAATTAGACTAAAGAAAATGCAGCTATATTATGAGAAGTTTGAGAAAAATTTACTTACTTGCATTTAGTTATTATATACAAATAGTCCATGATTCCAACACATTTTTTGTATACTTATATATAGTTCATAGTTTTTATGATAATAAATAATAACAAGAGTGTATTTAATAATTTATTAGAATTGGAAAACAAATATTATATAGAGTTGTTCAACTTCTAGTTAATTATGTTTTTTCTCTAAAATATAAGGCGATTTTAAATTTGTTTTTATTTTAAACTTTGATCCAATTTGATTTTTATATGTAAGAAATATAAGGTGTAACCCTCTTCACCTAATAACTTTAGATTTTTTTTTTTACATGACAAATTAGTATATTGACCCGTGTGTACACACGTAATGTATTTTTTTTTATTTTTTATATTAAAATAATAAAATAGTGAAAGTATTATGTAATAAAATATTATGAAAATTAAGTTATATTATTGTAGAGGTTGTTATTAAAGTAATGAAATAGTAAATCTAAGTGATACAATAATAATTTTAGTTTTAAATATAATAAATAGAATTGATATCACAATATAATACAGTTAATTGATTTTACGAAATAATTATAATAGTCTATGATCCGTACGAACATTTTTTTGTTTTTGTTTTATTTTAAATTTTTTTAGAATAATAATATAATTGTTATTATATTTATTTAACCATTAAAAATACTAATAATAATATTAATATAAATTATAAATTTTAAAAGATTAAAACTCTATTTAGCAAAAGTATTTAGTATAACAATGTTTTCTATAATTAAAAAAACACACTTATAATAATAACATTACTATGAATGACAATAATAATAATAATAATAATAATAATGATACCAATAATAATAATAATGTTTATGCTATAAATATTAATATTAATGCTAACACTAAAGTTAATGTCAATTATAATTATATATAAAGATATACATTAACAACAAAACAAATAAAAATGACAAGTAATTGAAATACGATTCCATAGTAAATTAATTTAATATTTGTGTCTAACTATAATAATAATAATAATAATAATACCAATATAATAATACCTCGTAGTGATAAAAATAATAATAATACAATAACTACATATATAAAAAGATATACATTTGTTGTGTCCTCTTTTGTTTATACAATTTTATCCTCTTAATTATTATTTGTTAAATTAAAATAATTATTCATAATAAAAATTATTTGTCCATTTTATCATTTTCATAATTTTAGTAACTATTTTTTTAATTCAAATAATTACACATATATAAAAATAAAATAAACAACAAAACAAATAAAAAGTGCAAGTAATTGAGATATGATCCTCTAGTAAATAAATATAAAATGTGTGTTTAACTATAATAATAATAATAATAATAATAACAATAATAATACTAAAATAATATTGCATAGTGATAATAATAATACTAAAATAATATTACATAGTGATAATAATAATAATAATAATAATAATAATAATAATAATAATAATAATAATAATAATAATAATAATAATAATAATAATAATAATACAACTACATATATATATATATATATATATATATATATAAAGAGATAAACATCTATGGTATCCTTTTTTGTTTTTTCAATTTTAGCCTCTTAATTGTTATATTTTAAACATAAATAATTATTTAAAATAAAAAAATATTTTTCAGTTTTATTATTTTACAAATTTTAGTAACTATTTTTTGAATTGAAATAATTATTTAAATGTAAAGATAAATAACAAAACAAATAAAATGATTAAATAATTGAAATATGATTCATAGATAGTAAGAGTAAAATGTATGTGTAGCTATAATAATAAAAACAATAATAATAATAACTATTATAATAATTATAGTTCTAAGTAATAATAATAATAGTAGTAATAATAATAATATAATAATAATAGAAATAATTACAGTTAATAATAATAATTATTATTATTATTATTATAGTTAAAACTAATAATAATAATAATAATATAATTATTATTAAAATTATTTAACCATTAAAAATAATAATAATATTAATATAAATTATGTATTATAAAATTTTTAAAAGATTAAAAATCTATTTAGCAAAAATATTTAGTATAATAATTTTTTTATAATTAAAAAAATCACTTATAGTCATAACATCACAATGAATAGTAATAATAACAATAATAATAAAAATAATAATAATACTAATAATAACAAAATAATGATAATAATAATAATTTTTATGCTATAAATATTAATGTCAATGGAAATACCAAGCCTAATGTTCACATACTAATAATCTATAATTATATATAAAGATATACATCACTAACAAAACAATTAAGAAGGACAACTAATTGAATTATAATCCATAGTAAATAAAACTAAGATGTGTGTCTAACTATAATAATAATAATAATAATAATTCTATTATAATAATATCATGTAGTGATAATAATAATAATAATAATAATAATAATAATAATAATAATAATAAATATTAACTAAATATATAAGAGATACACATTTTTATGTACTTTTTTTTTGTTTTTACAATTTTATCCTCTTAATTATTATTTATTAAATTTAAATAACTATTCATAATAAAAAAATATTTGTCAGTTTTATCGTTCTACTAATTTTGTTAACTATTTTTTTCAATTTAAATAATTATACAGATATAGAGATAAAATGAATAACAAAACAAATACAAAGAGCAAGTAATTGAAATATGATCCCGTAATAAATAAAAGTAAAATATGTGTCTAACTATAATAATAATAATAATAATAATAATACCACTATAATAATATCACGTAGTGATAAAAAAAATACTGATACTACTACTAATAATATTAATATTAATACAACTACATATATAAAAAGATAAACATATTTGGTGTCATTTTTATTTTATCAATTTTATCCTCTTAATTATTATATTTTAAATTTAAATAATTATTTATAATAAAAAAATTATTTTTTCAGTTTTATTATTTTATTAATTTTAGTAACTATTTTTTAAAATTGAAATAATTGTTCAAATGTAAAGATAAATGAACAACAAAACAAATAAAAATTACAAGTAATTGAAACATGATTCCTACATGGTAAGTAAAAGTAAAATGTGTATCTAACAATAATAATAATAATAATAACTATTATAATAATTATATTTTTGATTAATCATAATAATAATATAATATAATAATATGAGTAATATAATAATAGAAATAATTATAATTAATAATAATGATAATAATATTTATAGTTGATAGTAATAATGATTATTAATTATAGTTGATAATAATAATTCCTGACGGATTTTGACCAATAATTTTGGAGGAACCAAAATAATTTATAGTGAAAAATTTTGAACTCATCAATAATTTATTCAGAATAAAAATGTCCAGTTATCCCTTTTTAAATGTAAATAACCATATTGTGTTCAAGAAATTCATCTTTCAATATAATATAATAATAATTTATTCAGAATTTTGTTTTGATAATCTTCGTTGTAGAAAATGAAACATTAAGAGTTAAATAAAATGAATTAGACAATCAATATAATTCAATAATGGTCGACAAATCCTTCAAATTTGAATGGGTATGAACATCAACAATGAAATGTTGGAGTGAAATTTTAAACTAATCATATATTTATCAATATACCTATTTTTTTAAGTTTAAGACAAAAAAATAATTTATCATAATCTAATAAAAATTGAAACGTAATTACTAACAAAAATATATAATAATAATAATATTATATATTACAAATAACAGTAATAACTTTACTACTAATAATATTAATAATACTAGTAGTAATAATATATAATAGTAACATATAATAATAATAAAAATTATTATTATAATAATATTAATATTTGTTATAATTTTACTACTGTCACTATAAATAATATTTATAATAATAATATTATTAATAATTAGAAATATTAATACTTATACAAATATTACAAATAATAATATTATAGTTGAAATCATAAATAAATGAAAAAATAAAAACAAATTGACTTTTGTAGGATTTGAACTCGGGTCCTTTTGTACTAGAGTTTTAAAATGACGAAACTAATTTTTATAACACGTGTCAATAAAAGAAAATGGGTAATGTAGTAATTTTGGTAGTATCTTCTTTTCTTAATATGTAATAGATGTTGTTACCACATGTGTCCACGTGTGTATCCTATTGTGTCTTCTCTTTTCCTCCCCAACCTTTCTCGCGACTCTTCCTCCTCCCCACCCTCCCTGGCCTCTCCTCCCCCACCCTCTTGGTTGCAGCACCTCCATGCCACCTCCAAGCATTGCAGCTTCTGCTTCTTTTCCACCAACTCCCCATCTATCATAATTGTGTGAATCAGTTTCAACAACATTGTCAGGATAAAGCACACCATTTGTGTTGAACACAACTCTACCAAGGTTCCAACCATAGAGAATAATATTTAACCCTTTTTCAGATTAATGATTAATTGTCCCCATCTTTCTTCAACCATTGGCATCTTGCTTTTTCACTAATAAAAAACACTCATGCACATAGAAATACAACATGAAGGGTTGTCTTCTTTCCCCAAAACTTATGATTTCTCCACTCCCCACTTAGAAACCCATCTTGCTACTCACCTTCTCTCCATCTCTTCTCAATTTTTCATCTTCTCCCTTTAACCCCATCCCCCACCAAAGGTGTCTCCACCGTTAGGGAGTTTTACCGAAGTCATTATGGACTAAGTCGCCAAAATTGTGTAGAAATCACTCATCTTTCGCTGTCGGACCCTCGCCTTATTGTGAGCCTTCATTATTACCCTTAGAATCTCCTCCACACTAGCTATCGGAGCATGCCTACTTTTGCAAGTTCGTGTCTATGTCCCATCTTTGATGTTGACGCCACCCATACCATTTCTGCATAAGTGAAATCGTTGAGGCTACTAAGGTCATGCCTCAAAGCGTCTCATGCCCATCGTTGCTATCTTTGGCTCCCTTCATTTGTGATTGAAAGTTGTCATGGTTAAGCCCTAACTTAAAGGTTGGTCCTGTTTTGAGCATTAAGAAAATGTGGTGGTGTATAATCTAAGGTTCAAATTCCCCTAAGTTTTATTTTATTTTAATTATGGTTTTGGTTGGATGAATGTAATATAATTTGGACTAATTTGTTCTTGTTTGTTATCTTTTATTAGTTGGTCTCTGTTAGGTGAAAAACAACAAGTGCACCAATCGCACGTAGCAAGTAATAAATATCGTTTTCTCCATAAGAACTTGTGCAACACATGACAACTCTCATAATTTACAACTCAAATAGACAACAAAGCTCACAAAAACATAAAGAAACTCTTTTTGGTATTTTATCAAACAGTTGGTGTGGAACATAAATTTAACATAGATTATATACAATTGTCAAGACTAGATTTCATTCATTTTATTCTCATGCATTCACAAACATCTCAATTCCAATTTCATGCCAAAATCAACTCACAAAAATACTCAAATCCTATTCCTAGCGACTGTGAGTCTATGATAACTCATCAAGTTCCAATTCCTTGAATCCTCAACAAGTGAAATCATGCATTAAGTTTAAGAGTCTTAAGATTACTAATGAATCTTGTTCTATCCCTAGATACAAGCTCCATTAGACATTCAATTTCAGTTCTAGGTTCAAAAGACATTTTCCAACACCTCAAGAACCACAAATCATGCATGGGTGGCCAAACCAAAGCAAGCATTAAGCATGGAAATCAAATGCTAACATAGAAATGGAAAAACATATGGATTAACATCACATAATACACAAGAATTTAGTTCATTACATCTAATCTCGACAAATAGGTTTAGCTCTCCATGGTGGAGAACCTAGGTTTTACAAATTAGAGAGATAGGGAAGAGATGGAAACCAAAGAGAAGATGCAAGCCCTCTCCCAAGGTTCTTAGCAGCTGCTCCATGCTCCAATTGCGCCTCTCCTTCGCATCAACACCTCCAATTCGTAACCCATTTTCCTCTCCAACCCCAAAAAAGGGAAAAACTATCATGAATGGAGGAGAAGACCCAAGGAGAAGTGAGAGAGCTTCCCAACACCCCTAGCAACCTCCAAGAGGCTCTCCTAGCACCCAAAAGTGTTTCTCTATTGTGCAGAAAGAGAAATGGTCCAAACCCTTGTGAGAAACAAGATTAAAAACCCATTTTTTGATATGTCAGCGAGCCACCACTCAACCTTGTCTCAACAGCGCTCAGCGCCAGATTTTGTGAACTGAATGGCGCTCAGCCCTAGTTTGCCACCACTCAGTCTTGGGCAGTTTGACAGTATTATGTATTTGAAGCACTGGGCGTGATTCCAATGGCGCCTGACATGGGTATTTGCTTCAAAATCAATCTTTTCTTGTCCAATCATCCTCCCTTGAGTTCTTGCTTATTTTCTTCCACCATAAATGCTTCCTATTAACTTATTTAACACACTTAAAAGAGAGATTAAAAACAAAACATGCATAAAACAACTAAAACACAAATACAAAACACACTAAAGTTGAGGATAGAACAAGATATAATCTAGGAAAGAGTTAATTTATTCATGACAATAAACACACAAAAAGAGGTAAAAATGAGCATTATCAGTCTCATTTTTGTAATTGTTTGAGGAAACTAGTTTTCTAGGTGTGATTATATTTGTTTGTGCTAGCGAGATTACAATGTATTTTTCTGGTAGAGTTGTGTTCAACACAAATGGTGGAGGGTTGGGGGAAGAAAGGCTAGGGAGGGTGGGGGAGGAGGTCGAATCGCAGGGAAGGTGGGGGAGGGGATGGAAGGTACACTTGGACACACATATGGACACACGTAGGAAGACCGAAATAGACACACACATGGACATGCATTTCTTAAGTATGAAAACCAAATAGGATCAGACTTTGAAATACGAACGAATTCCAAAATTATTATACTTTAGTGACTAAAAATATAATTAACCCTAGAATATAAACAACAATAGCATATAATTATTACAATAAAATAATGATATAATGATGTTCTTTAAACATAAATACTACACAAAAGTACGACATAATCATTAGTTTAAGATTCAAATTGTTTAAAGAAAGATTTTTTTATTTTATAAAATGAATGTCTTTTAGACACAAGATGAAAATAATAACAGTATGTTACCAATATGAAATATTGGTAAATATATAAGGTGCAGTCATTTTGTATTCTAAGTACTCGCCCTATAAATATTGAAGAACTTGAATTCTTATCGAGTACTTAGTCTTCTCAGTCTAAATTATAGATACAAAGATTGTATTAACTAAAATATGATATATGAGGAGTCTAATATACATGGAATAAAATATATACATATGTGAAGAAGTTTTTGTGATTATCTTATGAAGATTCCTAATAATGGAACCTATATTCAGGGGTTTGATAAGTCTATATATACCATGTAATATCAAAGGGAGTAATCAATCGATTCTTTTCAAGATATCTCATTTTTTTATTTCATTTACTTTTCATACAGATCCCTTGAACTCTTACTAACTTAAGCATTAAAGGGTTTTTTGCATGTGCTCCTAATCTCATGACTTTGACACTCATTTTCACAAAGAAAACAACTTGGTACCGGAAGATCTCTTGGTATACTCCAAAGAAAATTAGGCACAATCTAATAGGAATAAGACTCAACTTGTTCAAAGAAATATTTTTTTCTTTTGTAAAACGAAAACTTTTAAAATGCAAGACAAAAATAATGAAAAAATTGTACCATCATGAAATCTCAGTAAATATATAAGATGCAATCATCATGTTAATAAAAAACAATAAGTTAATTAAAATTATGATTAAATATGTATTTGTCCTCAAACTATTATTAAACAAATCGACTTGTCCTTAAACAAAATTATAAAACATTTTTGCACTTTATGAAATTCATATAAAACATCCTCTCCAACAAACGACATGTGGAGTGTTTTTCATGTGGTAAAACGAAGTTTCGCAATGGATTGCAATATAATCTATGCATGATGTTTTTTGAACAAATGCATGACTTTGATAAAGTGTAGAGATAAAATACTTTATAATTTAATTTAAGAACGAAACATAATTTTGTGCAATAGTTGAAGGACAAAAATTATATTTAACCTTTAAAATAACCATTTATTTTAATTTCTTGTTATAACTTTTTTTTTTTAAAATTCAATAATTTAATTAAAGAAATAAAAACAGAAAATTAATATTCATTTTTTTTGTTAAAGAAGATTGTTAAAAATAAATTTTAAAAAAATAATAATAAAATAAAAACAAAAAATTCTTCTAACAATATATAATTTCACTTTTAGAAAAATAATGAAAAAGTTAAAGAAAATCTCAACTTATGTACAATGTCATTTCAAAAAATAAATAGAAACTATGAATCATCGTATAATTTCATCTATAACAATATATAAAGAACATTCCCTCTTTTGTATCCACATTTCAAAATAAAAATTTTACCCTTTGAAATATAATTATTTATTGAATTTTTAAAAATTGACCGTTACTTTTATAAGTTTTTTATAAAACCGTCTATCTTTGCTTCTTTTTTTATTTATTTATCAACAGTTATTCTCTCATCTTTTCTGATATATTTCACTTTATTTTTAATAAATATAATTTTATTTTATGTATTAGCTTAATAACATTACATTATCATCACCTACTAATATAATATCACGCATAAAAAATGTGTAAACACAGGCGCTATCGCGCCTGTGTTTACACTAGTTTAAAATAAAATAAATTGTGATTTTAAAAAATAAAATAAAAATTGAAATTTTGCTTCTATTTATTATTTAAATAAATAAATAAATTTAAAAATGTATTTTGAAATAAGATTTCAATGTTAAAATTGTGAAAATTCAAGAATTATAGATTTTAATCCAAGAATAATAAAATAGATTGGATTTAGAAATCAAATTCTTTTTAATTATGTTTGATTTGAAATTTTCCATTTTAGTTTAAATTGAATAATATTTAGATTAAATACACATTATAAATTATATTAAGTCTTATGTGAAATTGAAATGTCATGGGATCAAACCAACTCATTAACATGGTATCAAACTTGTTAGAGTCCAATGTCTTTACTCAACACGAATCCAACTTGACTTGACCTTATCCATCTCAATCCCACCAAGGCCAAATTAACAAGGAAGCAACCAAACTCGACTCAATTTAAGCTCGATCTAGACTAGTTGGACTACGTTTGACTTGGGTTCAGTCGACCTGGATCTAGCCCAAATTGGCTAAATATGTTAACTTCACCTAATGTTGGATCGCTCCAACTTAATTTAACATGATTCCAACTTGATGTGGATCTAACATCTCGACCAACTCGATTTAGTTTAGACTTGTCTGTTGGAATCCTACCTAGTTATGGTCAAACTTGGACCATGTTGAACTTGATCCTAACCCGGTCCAACTTGGTCTTGATTATGGACTCAAACTAACTTAGGTCTATCCTAACTTGCCTCGACATTGATTAGGTTCACTCAACTCAACCTAGGTTTCCTTTCACTACAACCTTATTTACACTTTTTTCCTAGTATAATTTCATTCAAATATTGTATTTCATTTGAAGTAGGGGTGGCAAAACGTGCTAGCCCTACCTGTTTTTACCTGTCCTACCCTTTTCCTGTCAAAAATGGGCTAGGCCAGGCTAACCTGCTACTGTAAAACATGCTAGGAATTGTAACATGCCTCATCATAGGACGGGCCAATGAGCTGACAGGCTTGCTCGACACTTTCTTTTTTCTTAAATTTATATTTATCAAATTTGTTTGTATATATACTTATAAATGAGTATTTAAAGCACATTTAATCACATAAATATTTTCTAAGCTTTTAATTGATCAATAAATATTTTTAATTGGATAAATTAAATAAATTATTATATTTACATGTTAAATTATTTTATTATAACAAATAATTGGAACTTTGTTTGTAATTGTTAATGATTTAAATTATAATAATATTGCATATTTAAATATTTACAAAAATATAATATAGAAAAATTAATCGTTTTAATTATTTTTAATTTAAAAAGTAAAAAATAAAAATGGACCAATAGGTCAGACGGACCGAGCCAAAACGGACTGATGAGTTGAAAATGCCAACCTGGTCCGTCCCATTTTGGCGAGCTGGTCTGTCGGGCACAACCCACTTTGCCACCCATAATTTCAAGAAATAAAATTATCAATCTCATATAACCAACACAATCATTATTTTTTAATTTTTATAACTATTTCAACTTTATCCTAATTTTATTTGATACTCTAATCGTAAGGTGAAGAGGGAGTTGTCACATCATTTCCACATCATTGACACGTCTGACCATGTCGATTAACCTGTCCACGTCATTGGGCCAACATTTTGAACTCAAATTGACATTTTTTTTTGTAATTCTGAAGCCTTTAATGATATTTTTGTAAATATGAGTGAGAGATTTAAAAGCACCACGTTTTATTAGGATTTTAGAGGAGGGTTTTGGACTTCATCTTCTTCGTCCATTCTGTTTTCACGTTTTTTAGGAGAGCACCTACTTGAGGTTTTTTGTTTTTTGGTGATTTTGAGACCATTGGAGCACCACCCAACTTAGGGTTTTCGCCCCATTCAATCTAAATCGTGTTTGTTCATTCTTTCCTTACTCTTATAATGCAATTTCGTTTTTGTTTGAGTTGTATTTCGAATTTCATGTCTAGTTAAGCTTTTTGTATTGATTCCTTGAAGAAATTGAAATAAAACCATGATGTTGTTGTTTATTTTCAAATTTTGTTCTGATTTGCCCTTCTTCTTGTTGCATTTTCATGGTAAAACACGAAATTAATGTATGTTTAATCTCAATTTCATGTTTCTGCACCTAAATCGACTTATAATCATGCTTAATGAGTATGGGTTGTTCATAGTATGCTTAATATGTGGGTGTCAGTTGCTTGAAGTATGCTTTGCTTAATGACATATTGAACTTGTGTTAATTATCGCTTAGTTGTTTAATTTCGGGTTTCATGAGAGCAAATTGGATAGAACAATTAATTGTGTAATTTGTGATTGGTGAAATTTCAGTTGAATCAAGGAACCAATACGCTTTGAAATCTGTTTAATTAAATTTTACAATTATGTTTTGTTAATTTTTTGTTTGAATCTGAATCTACCAAACCAAATCCCCTTATTGAATTTGGAACTTTTGATTTAAAATAATGGTCATTAAGAAATAACCTTGAATTAAATACCGTATTTATATGTTTTATTTGATTAGGTACGACCTCAATTACTAGAATAGAAATTGTAAGAATATTATTTGCTTTTGTTTGTATGGTCGGTTTTAAACTTAATCAAACAAATGCTAAAAATCTTTTAAGTGGCTACATTGATGATACATACATTGCACAACCACCCAGGTTTATTGACTACAAGTTTTCCAACCCTGTACTTGAGCTTTAGAAAGTTGTGTAAGTTGAAACAAATTCCTATATAATACTGTGAAAAACTTGACAAATTTTTTATTATCTTATAATTATGAAGAGGAACAATTTATACAACTCCTTTTTATAAAGAAAGTTTTAGAAGATATAACGTTGGTACAATTATATCCATGTGTCATCATATTTCGGAGCGAATAAAGAAAAAGTGTGAGCAATTTGTTTTAGCTATGCAAGAGAAATTTTAAATGTCAAATATTGGAAAATTGTCTTTTCTTCTAAGTCAACCAAAGTAGTATTACGAACTATTATGGAAGCTCGAGATGAAAATTTGCAAAGAATCAGCAATGCCTATGTTTACTAATTACTATTTAGATAGTTATGAAAGACGTAAAGTTTCTGATTCTATAAATTGTTGAGGTTTGATTGAATCTTTCCTTTATTTGAATGTTACTAGATATATCGTTTAATGTTTATGTGTGTGTTAGTCTAAAACGTCTTAATTAAAAAGAACAATAAATCTTTGTTTGTGTCATTCTAATTTAAATCTAGTAACTTGTTCTAAGTTTGATTTTATTGTGTGTAAGCAAAAGTGTTAGTTGTATTTGTCATCTCTGGAAAAGTAATTTGATTTCATGAGATAGAAAAAAATAATTTTTGTGTTATTTTAACTACTATTGAGGTGAAGTACTATAAATCATAGCTTAAGTAATATATTATAAATAATAAATTATGATTAGTCTATATTATTTTCAAATGTGATAAGACTGATGCTATACATATCACTAAAATTTTAATTCAACATTATAGAAAGATTAGACAACATTTATAGATAAATCATATCATACAAAGATTAAACATCATTTAATTAGAAACTATGGTTTAAAAATATATGTGTATTATCACTATTATAATGATAATAATTAAATAATAACAATAATAATAATTGTTTCTATCATACTTGATAATTTCATAAATATTTTAGTCTTAAATAATTTCTCTCTCATCCTTCTAAATAGTAAGTATCTATAAATAAATTTAATGTTAGAGACAAAATTGTACATACAATCCACATTCCAAAATAGATAATATGTAACGTCCCAAATAAATAGATAAAGCCCATTTAATAAAACGTTACATACATAATATCCAGAGGGTACGAAGATTTGGAATATGAAGTACTCCGTATCCCAACATATCCACAAAACATAAAAGAGGCCCTACACGGCCTAAAACAAAATGCACTAGTGAACTAATAGTACGAGTCTTGTACAAATAAGAAAGCATAGCAAATACAATCTTCAGCGGTGGGCCCCATAATGGGCCCAATGCTCGTCCAGCCATCAAGCGGTACCATTCCTATCATCATTATCACTGCCAAAAGTTTCTCTATCTTCTCACATCAATAGGATTGATGATCATCGCAATAAGAGAAGAGCCACATATAAGACAATCCAAACAAGCAAACAGGGTAAGCTAGTGCAAAGAAACCTTATATCACAATAGTCAACATGCAAATATCAGAGTCAAACATGGATAGCAGACATTCACACGTAGATTACCAAAATCATTTAAAACTCCCAAGACTTGACTATCCGGATACGCATATCGAGGCACCACCACGTGGCAGTGGAATTATGTCCTAGTAGTGAGGCGTCACCGCGAGGCCTTCGCGGAATTACACCCTTACAAGAGGCACCACCATGTGGCCTACGTGAAATTACGTCCTGGCCTTGAGGCACCACCACGACCCCTCGTGGAATTACGTCCTTTCGTCGAGGCACCACCATGAAACTCCCCTTAAGAGGGTCCATGGAATTACGTCCAACAGATGAGGCGCCACCAAGATCTCTCACTACAAGAGTCATGGAATTATGCCCTACCCATACTTTATACATGTCCCACCCACCAATCAAGAATTTCCATAACATTAATATCATGCATAAGCAACAAATCATGCAACTCATGCCTTCCAATTCATACCCAATAAAGCAACATACCATTTCCATCTCGAACTCACATATAAATCATGCCATCATCTCGTACCCTCCTAGTAAAGCATGTAGATCAGACAAACAAGTCACACGCAATGGATCATTCAACAATTGCACCCAAAACTGCATGCAGCCTCGCTCAAGTTAACAGGCCTCGCCCAGGCAAAGGAGACCCTCTCGCTCAGGCAAAATCCTTCTCGCCTAGGCGAGAGCGCGATAGGGAAAACCATGGTTTTGCGATGTCTCGCCCAGGCGAGTCCCATCTCACCTAAGCGAGACTGCACCTCGCTCAAAAAAAAGAACCAGGTCGCCTGAGCGACCGTTTGCACATAATTGCTTGGGCGAGCCTCTGTTAGTCTCGCCTAGACGAGGCATGCTCGCTTGGGCGAGAAAATCAGTGTCTGCCACTGCTCATACACACAACAGGCATGCAAACATCAAACCCAAAGGCCACAACGACATTTTCATCAAATCACATAAGCATACCATCCACAGAATCATACAAATGTATTAGAGCAAGTTAAAAACGACTAGACACCCGGACCCTAGCTTTCCTTACCTGGAAATAGCTAGATGAAGGGTTCGACTCCAACAGTGGGGATGCGACAGCTCCCAAGACAGACGAACAAGCTGGAACAGAATAGCGGAGCGAGCTTTTAAAGTGGTTCACCACGAAATTCCAACTAGAAACCCTAGCATACGAATGGAAAAGGAATGAGGAAGTGTAGGATACTTACACGAATCAAGGAGACGAGGCTGGGCTCACAAGATCGGGATCGGGATTAAACCCTAGCAGAGCTTCCGGTTGCAAGGGCAGACTTAGGGTCTCCTTTTTCCTTATTGGGCCGGCCCTTAGGCCCAACTGTTTGGGGCAGCCTTTAAATTAAAGGTAAGAAATAACGTGGGCCTTACACAATATCTCATATACATGTTGTGATCACAGTAATTCTATGAGATATTTGAATTATATTTATAAATTAACTTGTATTTACTATATTTTGCTTTAATTTATTCAAAAGTATTTTATTCCATTAAAATACTTTTTTAAGTGATATTATTTAATTAAAATGCACTTGAGTAAGATTTTCTTTAAAACTCACATTGTTTTAATTGGTGAATTCTTGCTTTAATAAATTAAAATGAATATACAGAGAGAGGGGAGAGACATTCATCCGTCAAATGGATTAAAATCAAATTTTAATGATTTAAAATTAATGAATTTGCAATTACTCGAATATCGCGTTTCGAAAAATAATATATTAAAACAAAACAACGGTGCTATGCACGTGAGTTAAATCACATGCAATTGTATCGTCCTCGGTACCATCAACATTTTAATAGATTAAAATCAAGATTGTTGAATATCTTCCAAAAAACAATTAAAAATAAAATCATACATTAAATTTGAAAAGTGATACAGTCATACCACGAATATTATAAATATACTTAATATTTGATTAAAAATTAAGAGTAAATATATTTTTATATATGAAGAATTTCTTATAAAAATCATTAATTTAATCTCATACACAATAAATATATATATTACTTATTTATAATTATTGAAAGTACACATATATTTAATATCACTCAATAATGTTAAAACTAAGTCATCAACAAATTAATATTTTTTAAAAATCACATTAGTATTTTTTTTTTAAACTAGTGGTTATAAAATAAATTTAATAACAAAAAGAAGAATAGAAGGAAGTATAGAGAATGAGTGAATATGGATCAATGATTCAAATGAAATCAAATATTTAATACAAATATTTATAAAAAGAAAGTGATGAATCATATGAGTATCAATCATATATCAATTATATATGAGTAACTCTATCAAAGTAATGGACGATCATTAATTCATAACATTCCTCCTTAGTGTCCATTAATAATAAGAAAATGTGCATCGTTAAAACTTTACTAGAAAAGACTTTGTAAATAAATCTACTAGATTTTGCATGAACGAATATGTTGGATCTCTACATCATCCTTTCCATTGAAAAATGCACTATTATTTTCATGTATGGTTGTTGAATTATAGACCTTAATTAAACATATTCATGACTTACCTCATGTAATGCTAAAAATTATGCATGATTTTGGTGATTTGTTGTTATGGTCTCTTTCACATATCGTCATGAACTCATTTTGCTACCACATGTGAATAAATATCTTGTTTGTGATCAACCATTGTGACATAGTGAGAATATAATAAATAACATGCATCTGCATAATCCATTAGATCCAATTTTGAATCATTTGGATAAAATAATTTCATATTCGTAGTACTCTTAAGATAACAGAGTATATTTTTTACTCTAATTCATTGTCTTCTTGTAGGTGAAGAACTATATTTTGCTTAACAAATTTACAGCAAACGCAATATCACGTAAAGTATAATTAGCAAGATACATTAGTGTTGTTATAATACTAATATATGGTACTTCTAGACCAAGAATGTCTTCATCATTTTCTTGAGGTCTAAGAAGAATATTTATCAGCAGCTAACGACCTCAAAACTATCAGACTGCATAATGAATGTGACTTGTCCATTTAGAACATTTTACGCACATTAATTATTTAAGTCTCTTGATGTATAAAAAAACACATTTGTTTAAATACTCAATTTGTAATCTCTAACAAAAATTTTGCCTTTTCAAGATCCTTCATCTCAAATTCTTTCTTTAAGCAATTAATTGCCTTTGTGAGCTCATTAAGAGTTTTAACGATGTTTATGTCATCTACATAAACAATAATTATGGCAAATTCTCTCAAATTCTTTCTTTAAGCAATCAATTGCCTTTGTGAGCTCATTAGGAGTTTCAACGATGTTTATGTCATCTACATAAACAATAATTATATGGTAAATTCATTTTTGGATCTTTTCATATAAATACAAGAGCAAATAGGATCATTTCTATATCTTTTTTTTAATAAGTATTCAATAAGACAGTTATACCACACACGTCCTCATTGTTTTAATCAATAAAAGGGTTTGTTCAATTTTATTGAATAACTCTCTTTAGAATTTGCCTTGTTGGGCAAATAAAATCCTTTAGGGATTTTCATATCAATATGATTCTCAAGAGAACCGTACAAATAAGTTGTAACATAATCCATTAGATGTAAATACAAACCTTGTTGTGCAACTAGGATAATCAAATATTGCAATGTTGTTGCATCCAATACTAGAGAATATGTCTTTTCATAAATGAATATCAAGTTTTGTGAAAAACCTTGAGCAACCAATTGTGCTTTGTATCTAACAATTTCATCATTCTTAATTTGATTTTTGCTCAAAAATCCATACCCAACGAGTTTCACACCTTTAGGTGTGCGAACTATAGGTTCAAAAACCTTTCTTTTAGCAAGCAAATCTAATTATGCTTATTTGCATATTTTTATTTTGGACAATCATTTCTTTGTCGATAAACTTCAATGATCATTGGTTATTGATCCTCATTGTCATTCATAGCATTCATCGCTACATTGTATGTAAAAGTTTCGTCAATGTTGACTTCATTTTGGTTCCATATTATATGATTCATGACATAATTTTTTGAGATCTCATCATTTTCAACAACTTCAGGTACCTGAGGTTCTTCTGGAACCAAATAATTAATTATGTCAAATGAATCTTTTGGGATTTCCAACTTTTCGATTAGGTCATCTTGCATTTTAGCTCTCTTTCTCATTCAAGAGTTTTTATCTTTGGAACCAATAGGCCTACCGCGCTTCCAACGTGTCTTTGGAACTAATAGGCCTACCACGCTTCAAGCGTGTTATGAATTAATATCAAATATACTCAGAGCATTAACAATTGGTATATATGATTTGATTACCCTTTATGACAGTAAGAAATTTGGTAATTGATTGACTAATTTTGTAAATGAATTATCCTTTGAATTTCCAGTTCACATTCTTTTGTATGAAGATCAATATAAGACAATGATAATTCATTTCAACCAATATTCTTTTCCAAATGTTTTCTTTCTCCCCCTAATGTTGGAAAAACTTATTCATCAAAGTGACAGTCGAAAAGTCAAACTGTAAATAAGTCTCTTGTTGGTAGTTCAAGATATTTTATTATTAAGGGAGAATCATATCCAACACATTCTCAATCATCTATGAGGACCCATCATTAGTCCCTTTTGGTGGGGAAATCGAAACATATACACCACACTAAAAAAATTCTTACATGAGAATATTAGGTCATTGACCAAAAATCAACTGCATAATAGAGTATTTGTGATAACTTGTTGGCTTGATGCGAATCATTAATGCAACATGAAAAATTGCACATCTCCAAGTAGCCATTAAAGATTAGCTCTCAAGAGCTTGTTCAATTGGTTTGATAGGATAAAATTGACAAGTTTCTTAACGAGAAAATTAATGAATGTCTCGAAGGTATTATCATTAAAATGATTTGTTGAAGAAGGTTTTTGTTTCTATGAAAATCATGTTTGAATTTTAAAAACTTCAATTTTATAGAAATCTCATGGTTGACTTGCCTTCCAAATTTCTAAAAAGTTAATGGTTGAGTCGAGTTGAATAGAGCCAATAAACTACTTCTAAAAGTTTCAAAAAACTTAAGATGCACTTAAAACAATAAATATCAAAATCATTTTCATTTTCATTTTTATGAAACATTGTTTCCCATCTTAAAAAGCTTATCACACTACAATAAAATTCTTAAATAATAACCAATTGTAGTGACTAAAAATATATTTATAGATTAATTTAAAGACCAATTTTCTAATTAAAGACTAATTTAAAGATCAATTTCTTGGGTAGCAAAAACTTTACTAGTTAATGTTAGCGATTAATTTAGAAATTAATTCATAATAAAAACTATTTTAGCTAATAATTTAGAGACCAATTATTATTTTTGAAATTTTTTTAGTTTATAAATTGGTATCCAAATTAGCTAGTATAGTGACTGATTATTTTTATCATTAAAATTGATCATTATTCAAAGATTTTCTTATAATGTAAAAAATCCAAAATTCAACCAAAACTCATAAAAAGCTTAAATAAAGACTTTAAAATACAAAGGAACTTACTTTATCCAAAATCTTGATCGGTTAGAAATTTATTTTTACTATATCATCTTCTCTACTATTTGATTAGGAAAAAAAATATATGAGAATAAACTTTAAAATCTTATAAAACAGTCAATCAATATTTAAAGGAGCGGTAAGAATTTTAAAAATAAACTAGGAGACCGCCTGTGCATACGCACGGGTTGTATTTTTTATTTATTTATTTTGTATATTAAGTAGTAAAATATTATGTAATGAAATATCATGAAAATTATGTTATATTGTTATAAATGTTGTTATTAAAGTAATGAAGTAGTAAGTAGTAAATCTAAATGATGTAATAATAATTTCAGTTTTAAGTATAATAAATAAAATTGATATTAAATATAGTGCAGTTAATTAAGTTTACGAAATAATTATAATAGCTTATGACCCAAGTATGGATGACAAATAAACTCGTTTCTCGTGGGTATTGCCTAAACCCGTACCCATTTTGACGGGAATCCCGACATTGACTGGGTATGGGTATGAATATGGGGATGTACATATTTGTCCCGTCCTCGTCCTCATACTCGTCAAAATACTACATAATATAAAAAATTTATCTTTTTTACTCTATTATTATTATTATTATTATTTAATTTGAAGAACTATTTTGTTTCGCTAAAACAATTTTCGTTATTTCTAAAGCATTGATTATGTTGATATTTAAAAAGTTTTTTTAGATCTCTAAAGTATTTTTCATTTTATCATATCCTTGATTATATAGTTGTTTTCCTTTGTGTGATTTCATTCAATGGTCTCTCAAATTGTTTCTAAGACACACATTTGATAATATTTTAATATTTTTATTTTCATAATGTAAAATATTATTTTGATATATTTTATACAATTATCTTTTATATTTTAACTCATTATCATTCTTTGATTCTGTCACTATAATTGTATAAATAAATTTTATTTATTATAATATAAAATTTTAATGTAATTGTCATGAATTTTCTTTTACCACCCCCAACATATATTAAAGTTCAAAAGATACAATATTTAGGTTAAAAATTTATTATTATTAGTTTAATATTTGTTCTTTGTGTTATTTGGGTCAAGTAATTTATTATAACTTTTATTAGTATATAAAAAAGAGATTCATTAGAATTTAAAAAATAAAATTGAAGTAAAGATACATTTAACATATATTTTAATCTGAATATTTGTTTTCGTTTTATATTTTTTTACAAATTAAATTTTATGAGCTACAATTCATTAATGTTTGCAAATTTAACAAGAAGTTTTGGTTCTCATGAAATTTTATTTGGTTTTCTAATTTAAAATATATACAATTATAACATAATTTCTTTATAAATATTTGATATTGGAGAAACAAGCTTCCTCTTAATATTGAATATTTGATAATATTATGTTTCCTTTGTCATAGTTTTTTATTATTTTATAATAATTAATTAATTAATATTAAAACAATAAGAAAGTTGGTATGGGTATGAATACAAGTATATACCCGTTACCCTGTGAGGATGAGGATGAGACAAAAGTTTGATACCCGTTGGATTGGGTATGGGGATGATGATTAAATTTTTCGATGGGGATCAATATGGGATAGTGAAACTTGTCTCTGCCTCGTCTTGTTGTCATCCTTATATTAAAATAATAAAATATTGAAAGTATTATGTAATGAAATATTATAAAATTAGGTTATATTGTTGTAAATGTTGTTATTAAAGTAATTAGTAAATCTAAGTGATGCAATAATAATTTCAGTTTTAAATATAATAAATAGAATTGATGTCACAATATAATATAATTAATTGATTTTATGAAATAATTATAATAGTCTATGATCTGTATATAATTAAATGATTTTACAAAATAATTATAATAGCCTATGATCTGTTTGATATTTTTTTTTATTTTAAATTTTTTTAAATAATAATATAATTATTATTATATTTATTTAACCATTAAAAATACTAATAATATTATTATATAAATTATAAATTATAAATTATAAAAATTTTAAAAGATTAAAATTCTATTTAGCAAAAGTATTTAGTATAACAACGTTTTCTATAATTAAAAAAAACACACTTATAATAATAACACAATTATAAATAGTAATAATAATAAAAATACACTTAGTTCTGTTAAGAGGATTTGTGTTCAAGTCTAGTGTGTGGCATTAGTGTGATTTTAATTGTGTTTTATATTAACAAAATATTATGAATGCGAAAACATGGTTTAACCTTGTGTGAATTGACAGGAATAATATTTGGGAAACAAGGTTCTTTTAAAGTGTGGGATTTTTGTGTGTTGTGATGCAATGAATCAAAGTATTTAGGGTCTTGTAAATCATTTTTTTCCTTTAGGCTAGATGCAATTTTCATAGATTGGTGGCATCTGTGGAGGTGTTGGGAGGTCATGAATTAAAAGGGTCGTGGGGTAAAATTAGGAAATTATTTGGGAGAATTGGATGCTCTGGAAGATAATTAAAAGGATTCGGGAGGTGAAATGAAAATTAGATTTCGCAAACCAAGGATGTATTACAAGAATTAAAATAAGATATAAGTATTGTGCAATATTATCATTATTGTATACTTGTTTTATTTAGGAACGTAGAATTTAGGTTTATGGTTGAATTGGTTATAGTAATATTGTATTTTCTTTATTTGAATTTATAAAATTCTAGAGATAATTGGATGTGGTTCCTTATTTCATGAAATCTGAATGGGTTCCAGTAATTTAAAAGGCATGAGTTATTTTAGGAAGAAATGATTATATTATATTATAATAATAAATGTTCATTTAGGTGAAAATAAAAGTGAAAAATGGTTTGATTTGTTTATTTGGAGGAGTGATGAATCTGGTATATAATTATATTGTTAACCGAAATGATTGTGGTTAGATATTTATATAACCAATATAATGGTATAAGCACGTGGTAATCAGGATTTTAATTTTTGCAATTGGTTATGACTTTAGTATTATAATAATATAATATATAAGAAGCCGTGATGTTCATTTGATTTTTGTTTTTGGTATTTGATTTTGTAATATTAATAATTCTATGCATATAAATAGAGTTACGGCCACTACAAAAGAATTTATTCGAATTGGGGAAAATTGTAGCAAGGCTTCAAAGTTTACGTCCTTAGTTGCGACAATTGTGTTTATTTTTTTTAGGTATATAATGGCAATAGGATGCTTGCAGGTTCGTTTTAAGTCTTGAACAGTCTATAAGTTAAATTATGGAATGTGCGAAAATATTTTTTTTATATATATAAAGTAAAGTCAGTACAATGTGGTTGTTAAGGAAAATATTTGGTACTGTTTTGGAGGTATGTTGAATTGTAAAAATACGCACTTGGTATTCTAAGTGTGTAGAAATGATTGCTTAATGTGTTAGGATCAATTTTGCAGTGCTTAAACCAGTAGAATTTATTTTTACTGGTGTGGCGCCTCGCGGTGGGTATGCTTTCGCCAGGTGATAAGTCACAAATAGAGGGGTCATTAGCGCGTGGCGCCTAGTGGTATAGGATTACCGCCATGAGGCTTGGAGCACAATTTTGCTTGGCGGCGCTTAGGCAACGTCAGGCGATAGTGCAGGGACAAGGATCCATTGCAGATGGATTTGCATGGATGGGTTTGATGACTTGGCCAGGGATATGCTGAATTAGTTACGAGCAGGGAGGTTCGTAACGGAGATTTGAGATGCGTGATTGATGCGGGCGGGGAGGTCTGTATCTGTTGTACTCTTGTGTGGGGATACGAGCGGGTAGGTTCGTATGTTTCGTGCTCACACTTGAGGCTACTATGAGCGGGGAGGTTCATAGTAGGTGTTCACGCATGTTGGACTACGAGCGGGCAGGTTCGTAGAGTTGGACTACGGGCGGGGAGGTCCGTA
>Ga0214545_1001239_pt1 | contig 46857 bp, 35 predicted proteins | sample CNSS4metaG_FD_160064 | JGI IMG/M metagenome (GOLD analysis project Ga0214545, IMG submission 160064) | Root nodule microbial communities from cowpea collected in UCLA plant growth center, Los Angeles, California, USA - CNSS4 | ecosystem: Host-associated > Plants > Roots > Nodule | place: USA... | reverse complement strand
CCAAAACCTTAAGGCAATGGGTTTATGGGTCTTTATTCTTATATAGTGCTCTACTTTCTCATTTCTAGCCAATGTGGGACTTAGAATCACACTTGGATTCCTAACACATTTCGATGGTGCACCACTTCCTCATCTTGTTTATTGGTAAGATTAAAATTAGTCTGGATTGTGACGGCAAAAGTAGTGTCTCCTCTTCAATTCTTCTTCAACGCCAGGGTGGCCCCTCAACTGAGACAACCACCAACCTCTCCAATTTGAAGAATTGAAGACAATTTGTTTTGTTTTTTGAGAAATAGGAAAGTATTTTATTAATTTTATTAAGAATCAGTTTTCTTATAGATACATAAAAAAGTTTTTCTTCACTGTTTTCTCATGCCCCAGTGCATCAATCTTAGATGTTAATATATTTCGCAATTTGCATTGCAATGCGGGAAAATCGAGCACGAGATGATGTGAACAAGGCCAGTTCTTCGTAATCATAATGTCTGTCTCGATGTTGATGAATGGGCTGGAGAGAGGAAACCCGAAAAAGGGAAGAGTGATGTCTTCAGTAAAATTGGGTCTTTTCTTTCTGCACCCTCTATGATTACTAACCGCACCCATTAAGAACAAGTAATGGATGCAGAAGAAAAGGGCTTGTAATAATGAACATTGGTTTCGATGTAAGTCTAATATGATATTAATATGGGCCTCTCTCAAATTAGAATCCACAAAGCTGATTCAATTATAATTAATAAAAGTGGCGAAAAAAAAAATTGTGAAGTCTTAGACAGAAGCTCAAAATCAGTAGAACTAAAAGGAAAGGGTATTCACTGACAAGACAAATAATCACATATTTATAGAGGAGTTAATCAGAAAATGAAAATACATTAAAATAATGAAAAAATGAATAAAGTTGATCATTATACATAATATTGGAATAAAGTGTGCGTGGCTTATGCAAAACAGTGAAGCATTTGAATGGAGCAGTGTTATTTTACTTCTGTAGCAGTTGGAGGGATTGAATTATAAGGATTTTAAAATATAAAGAGAGATTTATCATGTACAAAAAGAAAAAAACTGGAATCAATTAAAGCAAAACAAAGAATGGATGATGGTAACAGCTGGAAGCAAACACAATGATTCCAGCCATGTGTTGGTAATACACACTCAATCCATCATTGAAGCAAAAGAAGAAAGAACAAAATGTCACCCACCCCAGATAGATACACATTCTACCAAAACTTTGAAAGCTCAACCAACCCATTCCTTTCTTTTCAATTTAATAACTTTCCCATTCTCTATATAACTTTAACGATAAATCACATGTTGGTATAACAACCACTTACAATAAATAGAAGTTTTATGACCACATTTTTCTTCAAAAGAAAATATCCAATAATAGTTAATCTTAAAAAATTACAGTTCATTATTTCGTTAAAGTTGAAAATTTTCAGCCGTATAATCATTTGAAAAGAAAAAGGTAAAAAGTAGAGGTGAAAGAACTGTTTTAGAATTATATTCCTGATTCGGACGTGTTTGCTTTTACGTTTCAAAATTTCAAGTTTGGAAACTGTTAACCTTAATTTGTTTCCTTACAAAGTTGTCCATTAATTACATTATAAAAAAATAATTTTTATATGAAATGTTTAGGTTATAATCTTATTGGTGTTGCTAGAAACAAAAGTAGCTGGATACATGTTAGGTGAAAGCAGTGAAAAAGGAAGAAAGTGTTGCAGAAGGTAATGATTGATTTGAAAGTATAAATGATGGTATCAATTATTACTACTCTAGACAACCTTAGCACACGAGTGATTCATTAACTTACATTACATCAATGTTAACATCCAAACCTACGAACCTTTCATACCAACAAAGAAAAGAAAACAAAAATTATAAATAAATTACTGGTTAAATGGTTTGGTCGAATAAAAAGGGAGTAAATTTAATGAATAGATGAAGTAGAAGAACATTAATTATATTCACTTTCTTTTTATTTCAATCAACCAAATTAAATTTATCCGCTCCGAGCCCTTGTGAATGTGTTTACTTGTTAAAAAAGAAAATACTGATAAACTAATTAAAAAGTCAAAACTTTAATCAAACCATTCATTAAAAATTGTTAAATTAACGTATAAGCAAATAATAATTAATTGTTAAACTAACTTACTGTTTAAATAACGATAATTTTTAATTGGTTAAAATTCAATAATTTAGGCAAACAAACTTATAAACGAGTGAAATGTTATCAGAATTGAAATAATCAGTAATGATGAAATCTAGTTCAAAGTGTATGCATGCAAGAAACTATGTTGAGACTTGAAAATAATTACTCTCTACCTGTCAACGTATGCATACCCTTAGTTCAAACACAAAAAGTAGTTATCTAAACTAAAATCAACAAAACCAATGAAATTGCAGCATATAGATAACTTGTCAAAAATATCATTGAAATAGGGGCCAACTTCTTTTGGACCTTTTACCTAACTTGGAATTGAGAGTGAGAGTCATATAGAGAGATACTTGTATTATTGATGTGTATTATTCATAAAGTTTATTGTTAACTACCTTAATCTGAAGTATACTCAACATTCAAACAAAGGTTTCATGTACTAAATTTTATCAAACTAATGTAAGGGTTAAACAACAACTCCAAATTCACCTAGGATGATGACAGACAAACCAAAAACCCCTAAATCATGTAACCTCGGCTTTCTTTAAGAATCCCAAGTTAAAAGAATTAAACTTTTCTCATTTTTCATTAGCTATGAGTTTAAACACAACATAAACACGTAAACATCAATCACGGAAACTTTCAAATAAAAAAAGCACCAATTCAGTAATCATAAGAATCTACACATGGATCTATTCCCCCCCATTGTCATGCATGATAGAGGCATAAAGAACAAAAACACAGCCTGTGCTACTAGAGGGGGCCTAGACGGAAGATAAATTAGCTACTTTTGGAATTTAACCATATATACTTGTTCAACATTTGATTGGTCACTTCTTTCCAAATTCCAAGCAACTGCCAAACTCGCAATACTAGCAAACCACAATAATTTCTTCCAGACTTGCACTAAAAACAATTACTTTATTAAAGCTTCTTTCCACTCAGAACCTCTTTTATATATTCCACCCTCTCCCTACCTAATAAGGTTTCATAATGCATCTCAAAAAACCAGAAGTCATGAATATTCTTATTCTCTACATGACCAAAATCTGGAGAATTCACAAAACAGCACACAAGACTTGCATGTCATTCTTCAAACCAATTATCATGGATAGAATCAACGGTAAATTACTATATGTGGGCTTTCACAATAGATGTTTCGTCTATGTGAGAAGACCAGGGAATTCACAACAGATGAAAAGAATGCCAAGCCGTTGCAAAATCAAGAATAACAAAGAAGAACCAAATTATCACCAAACAAAGGGTAAATGCACAGATAAGAAGAAAAACAGAAGCATCATTTGCAATGTTCAACCAAGAGTAACCAGTCTGAAATAATTACACTTTTAATTTCTTTCAATAATAGAATGAAAATCAAATAGAAATATATTAAAATGGAGAATTATAAGCAAGAGAGGAAATATAGAAATCAATCATACTTCTCATTTACTCCTTCTATATTACAATCTATGACATTGACATGCAAAATGCTCAGAATTGGACCAAAACCAAACTCCACACGGGATAAGTACAGGAACAAAATTTTACATCAAAGTGGTACATAGTTCTTGTAACAAATGTGTTTTCACAAAACCAACTTTAATTTCAATTCCATGTGCTACTCTCTTCCCCAATATTGTTCATCACCAGAAAATAAAAGAAAGAACAATTTAGACTAGCGGAGATATTTGACTAACAATGACGTGTTAAATACAACAAAGACAGAAAAAAGACAATCTGCAAACGACTCACGACCAAAACTATAGATGAAGAATGGGCTGAACAAAAGGCAACATGCATATTTCTCACTCTTGGAAGTTAAATTTCTTTCAAGCACCGAATAAACCGGAGAGCCTAGAGGTGATTTTGGCTCAATCACAGTAGGGTTTGATATTGAACCTGTAAAGAAGCCTCTTCTTTTTCAAGGTAGGATTGTCTATGGTGAGCAATAACTTTCCCAATTCACCAACTTTGAAGCTGTTGGAAACCACTGGTTCATCGGTGGGGGACATCTTTGTGGCCTTCTGTATGACAACTGTGTATGCATCTTTAGCATCAGGCTTGAATTCAGCATTATAGGTAACCTCCCACCCCACCACCCGCAGCTCCCAAACAATAATGCATTTCTGGAAAATCAAATGCCTCCATTCAGCGAGATACTTGAATTCAGTCCAATGCAATATAGTTAAAAGAAGAGTACACTGAGACCCACCTCATAGATAGCAATTTCGACAGTTTGCTTAGTGGTTGGCTTTATAGGAATTTCTGTGACAGGATCAGACATGGTGAAATCGGGGTTGCAGTCACAGAAGTCTACACTGAGGCCACCATACTGAACCGGCACTTGCTCAGGAGAAATATACCTGTTCAATTTTAGGAAAGAAATATGGAAGGTTAGATGATGATAGTGGGAAAGAGAAGTTGGTAATGGCGATTATTGTTGAGTTGAGTTGAGCTGTGACTAACTTGAAAAGAGTATCGGGAGATTTGGATGGTCCAGCAAAGATAAATTTGCTTTTGGTCCTCTGTGTCAAGAAGGGATTGATCATGGTATAGAATGCAAGATACCACCAAGGGACATTGATGAAAACCTGCAAGAAGGGGTATTAGAGGTGGTAAAATAGAAACGGAGGAAGCAAGGAAGGAACTGAAAGCAAAAGCGAACCTGTTTGGCGACGAACTCGGGATAGTTGTCCTGAAGCAACTGCAAAGCTTGTTTGGTGGCAAGGCGAAGTTCCCGTTTGGCAGGGCCGGGAGAGTTTTTGAGGTCATTGACTTGGAAGATGGTGTTGATGCCTCCCGGAGAGAAGTCCAGGTTCCTGATGCTCCGCTCCAACAGCTGAATCCGCCATCGGAGAAACTTGGTGCGGTTTTCCTCGGTGGAGAAGGCCTTATGGTAGAGCTCCTTGTTCTGGAACTCTCCGTAGACGTTGTAACAGACGGGATGACCCTCTCTTCCGTGGCCGTGCATGAAGACCACCTTCTCCAACTCCTCTCCCAGATCTTCCTCCAAAAGCGCATCGATGCCGAACTCCTTCCTCCATCGGAGAGTGTTGTGAATCATCAGAAGAGCATCCTTGACCCTCAAGTCCCGCGCTCTCAGGAACTTGAGAAGAATGACGTCAGTCCTCTGGTCCTTGAAGAGAGGGACGCCCCAGATGGATACTTCGCCTTCCTCCTTCTTCTCCAACTCCTCCTTCAGCACCTTCTTCAGCTCTTCGATGCCCTTTCTCTCCGAATCAGAAACCCTATTGCTCTCCTCCTTCAACGACTCGCTCTCTGTCTCTCCTACTGTAACCTCTTCTTCTTTCTCTTTCTCTTTCTCTTCCTCCTTCTCCTTCTCCTTCTCCTTCTCCTCCTCTTCAACCACCACCGCCTCCTCGCCTCCTTTTACTTCCTCTTTCTCTTTGTCTTTCTCTTCACCCACAAGCACTTCCTCAGCCTTCACCTTCTCTTCAACTACATCGTCAACTTTGGCATCTTTCTCCGATGATAGTGACGGAGGCACAGGAGGCTCCTGAGGCGGTGAAGCGGCTGGAGGAGGAGGGTTTGAATCATTTTCGGCCATTTGGGAGAGAGTAAGTGAGAGTGAGAAAAATGGTTTGGTTGGTTTTAGGTGGTAGGAGATAGGAGAAGACAAGACAGAGCTTTTGTTCTGTTCTGTTTTTTTTAAAAAAAACATTCATTGAATCGTTGGTCCGAATCCTGTGCCACGACACACACATATGACACAAAGTTCTATGTGGTTTATTCTCCGGCCCGGCCCAGCCCAGGCCCGCATACATCAGGCAATTATCTTTTTCTTCTACAAAAACAACAAAAATGGTCTTACATACACACGCATATTTTATTTTCAATTATAATTTTTTATCTATCACGGAAGAAATGAATCACCAAAGAATCCAAAGTGAAATTTGATCAATGTCTACTTTCTTACTGAAAGTGAATAACTTTACATAAAAAAAAAAATATAAGATTGTTAATGTTACGGAGAGGTGTACTCCATTAAAAAGAAAGAGAAATTATGGAATGGGCTGGGCCATGGGCCTGATGTTAGAAGCGCGAGGTGGAAGTGAGATTGTGTTAGCATGTGTGTAACGGTGTCTCTCCACCGTTGGAGAAGACATTCTTGTTACGTTGTTTTGCTTTGTCTCTTTAATCGTTGTATAAACTATAATCTGAAATTATTCTCTCGCTGTATGTGTGATACTGGAGATTAGAAAGAAGAAACAACTTCCTCGTGCATTTGATTGGGCGTCGTTGTTGGTGATGGATTGCAAATCCAATTGCTGTTCACACATTCTTCCGCATCCAAGGTCTTATTTTCTTTACACCTCAAGCTTTACACAGTTATTATCATCATATGAAGATAAATGTATAAATGTTAAAATAATATAGATTTTACATATATAATTAAATAAATTATACATCTTGTCCATGATAACACACTTGCGCTTTTCGCTTTATGATGTTATTTTCTCTCATCTTTTGTTTAAGGTGATTAGTTTAAGTCTCTGTTTCATTGACATGTTGTTGATTACTTCTATTTTCCAGACTAATAATATGATGCATATTATTTGGGGGATATATAATTTTTGCGCTTTCTCATTGAGTTCTATCTTCATTCATCCATCCTAAGCCATGAAAGCTAATTACAAATTCGTCAAGAAGTTATGTTTCATTCATTCAATACATTACAAGAGCAAATAAAAAACAAGCTATCCTTAATAAAAGGGTCTAAAGGATTGAATTAGGATAATTCCAAACTTACTGTGAGATTGAACTTGTGGCACTCTAGACTTTTACACTTATTTAGAGGCAAACCAAACCGATGCCAATGTACGTGCATCACGTGTATGTTTGATTCTGGGCTATTGATTATTATGAGTGTGTTTGCTGTTGATGTTGATGTTTTGTGTGGAAAATGAGGTTAATGTTTGATATTTGTTGTTGTGTGAAACAGAAATAGAAGATGATGGGAGTTTTCCCTTGAATATGATCTGTGAGGATTGTGAAGATGGAGTGAGATTGGAATTAAACTTGGGATTGAGGTTGAGATTGAAAATCTAGTATGAAAAGTGGAAACGAAAATAGTAGGTTTCTTGGCTGACATGAGTGCACGTGGCCACTGGATTTATATATAATTGACAGCCACAATAACAGAAAAAAAGAGAGGCCACTCAAATAAATACCAATTGACCCCACTCCGAATACTATATTTGATTTTTGGATATGAACCAAAAACCAAGCTAGCTGCGATGTTTATGTAGGCTAACCTTGCTTGTCTTGGTTTGGTTTACGCATGAATGGCTCATTTACTGGCGAGTAATCCCAGTCCTTCACATAAACTTGTGTGCTCAAACTTGGGGTACGGTGCTGGAAGAGGATCCAGAAGTGGTTCTTACAGAGTGGGAAGGAAAAGGCGAGGAAGTGGTTTGGTGTTGCAATGCAGCAGCAGCACAAGCACAAGCACCATCAGTTCGCAATTGCCTTGTGTTGATCAGAATGTGAGGTTGCAGATAGAGAATGGTAGCAGTGGAAAGCTGAAGCAGCAGTTTGAGTATTTGGCGTGTGAATATGGATGGAGAGTAAGGAGGCTATTTGAAAACGCAGATGAGATAAGGAGGGCATCTGAAGTTCAGGCCGAAGCATTTCATATTCCTGTCTCAATTTTCAACGACTTGTTCTTTCAATTCTTTCAGGTTTTTTTTTTTTCTTTTCAATCAGACAAATCACTTCATTTTTTTTATCAATGTTTAAAAAGAGTAAACAACTCTTGTTTTCGCTTTTTGAAAGGACACTTTCTACAAACTTTAATATTATATTTAAGGAGTATGAAATAATTGTAAATGAATGTGAAGTTTAGTAGTATCATGAGACATTACAGAAGCTTTCGATTCAACTATTGATTTGTGTGAAGGTGAGCTTTATATTTTCTGATCAGGCACCCACCTCTTAATTATTCTGTGTGCTTTTTGCTGTCTTGCCTTGAACCAATAGGCGGAAGTGCTATCGGGGCTCCGTTACAAGCTTAAAAACTCACCACCTAATAGGTAAATTGGTTCTTTTGTTAACAAGTTTATCAATATTATTGTCATCAAATATGTGAACTTATAATATAAAAGTACTTAAAAAGAAAAAAAACCTTTGATGCAGCAGGCAATAACCTTTCTCGTGTTCACCTATTTCTTAGTTATAAACGCTATACTGTGACAATAGATATCAACCACAACAATGGTCATGTGTCCGTCTGGTTTGTTCATGCTAAAAGAGTAGCAACTGTTCTGTGAAACAAATGTTAGACAATAATGTATGACTTGTTATTCAGGTATGCTTGTTTGGTAGCTGAGGCAGCAAAAGATGATCCAGATTCAGCAAAACAACTTGTGGGTGTGATAGATGTGACTGTCTTAAGAGACCAAAATGTGCTTCAACATTTTCCACCTGAAGCTGAAGAGTACCTCTACATATCAGGAATAGCCGTCTCCAAAACATTCAGGTGATTACGCATAATTTCATAATCAGTCCGTTGATCTTCCTCATGTTGTAAATGTGTATTTATGAAACTAATTGATAACAGGAGGAGGAAAATAGCGACTGTACTGTTGAAAGCCTGCGACATGCTTTCCATTTTGTGGGGTTTTGAGTTTCTTGCCCTTCGAGCCTATGAAGAAGATCTAGGTGCTCGCAAATTGTACGCAAATGCTGGGTACCAAGTGGTGTCTCGAGATCCTCCGTGGACAAGTAATTGGATTGGAAAGAAATGTCGTGTTCTTATGATCAAAAGAACTAGTTTGCCTAAGTAGCTTAATTTAGAGTAGAATTGTTCAGACATAGACATCTAAACAAAATAACTGTAATCAAGGTATATATAGTATATGTGCTAGTGTGATTTGTTGTTTATTTCTCTCATTTCACCCCCTTTTCCTTAATTTAATCAATAGCCTGCGTTTGAAGTTTGTCTCAAAGATCCTTCACCTCGACACACCCTCTTAATCTATTCCTTCAAATAGAAATAACACCCTTTCAACTATTTTCACCATCCCTTGCTTCATGAGAACTCTTGTGGACCTCACTGATTTTCAAATCTAATCACAAATTAAATCTACAAAACCTACATGCCCATTCATAGACAAAATCAACACATAAAACTTGTTAATTTGCATTTCAAGTAGGACACAAGAAAAAGTTGCCTGATAAATAATCCCGTCATATAAAAACCAATCCGAGAGTGTCAAAAGACAACAAATATTAATTTAAAATCCTTACAAGCTTACAATACGTGCATTTATTCATTATCATATGAGCTTTACACAAATCTCGTCCAGATATTTAGAAACTACAAATTCAACACCTCAAAGCAAACTGTATCTATGGTTCCACAATGATTTTTCCAGTAGCATGGCCATCGATGCTCTTAGCCCAAGCATCTTCAGCTTTGCTCAAAGGAAACTTGGAGTCAATAACAGACTTAAGTTTCCCATCCTTCAGTAATTGGACTAGATGTTCCAGACCCTCACGCTGGACAGTTACAACAAATGGCACCAGCCGCTTCTTGGAAAAAGTAACTTTCTTCAGAGCAGCAGTCCACAACGAACTTGCATTAGGTGTTAAATCAACTACAACGCCCTTTTCAGTCAAATTAGGCTCAAAAGTTGACCAAGGTATTCCGGTTGTACAGTGTATGACTGCATCATATTTCCTACCAGATGGACTCTTGAGTGCTGCCCCCTCCGGAGTCCTGTAGTCAAGAACCTCATCGGCACCTAAGCCCTTAACAAACTCAATGTTGCGAGCACCACAAGTGGCTGTCACATGGGTGTTCCCCAGCTTTGCTAGTTGAACAGCATAGTGACCCACACCACCTGAAGCAGCAGTGACTAAAATGTTCTTGAGCTGACCAGTCCCATCAAGCTTGACTTCTGCAATTTGAATGAGAGCATCACGAGCTGTGAGTGCGGCAATAGGTAATGCTGCAGCTTCAGCAGCTGAGACTTCAATTGGTCTGGAAGCTGTTAAGCTCTCACTAGCCACAGCAAACTCAGCCAGTCCACCTCCATACTGACATTCAACACATACAACACAATGGGTATTAGGAAGTTGCCATTAGCATATGAATTTGAAAAGATTCTTTAACTTGGAACAAGTTCAGGTGTAGCAGTAGCATGCCATTTATTTCACACTAGAATTTATCTACCACTTTCATATATTCTTAACTAGTTTCTTTAGACAAACAATACACTTTCATTCAAGGGACAGTAAGTAATTTCTTCCAAACAAAAAGAAAAACATAAGAAGCAGTATTATTACCGTGACTAAAAGAGGATGATGAGCTTTGGTAGTCATGATGTAAGTAAGGTTGCCGTCTTAATATTATTATATAATAATTAAGAAAGTGTTACTGGTCAAGTAAATGGTAAACATGTTTTGTACCTAAAAACATCTCCATCTAATAAGGTCTTAATCTAACTTTTGGAAGTTTCACTATATTACATCACTCTTAAGATCATTTTGCAATTTTTACTCCAATACAAGGGTCTTACAGACTATCGATAATGTTTTATTTAATTGTTGGTAGAAATATATATATTTCCAAACCAAAACAAGAAAAATATTTTTTTATTCTTATGAAAGACCCTTAGTCTTATTTTTTATTCTTTTGAAATAGAACAAACATAAGTAGCTCTATTTCTCCCTTTGCCAACAAAGATGTTCGTGAAATAGCAAACTAGGGTGGTGGTGGTTCAAAAAAAAAATGGAGTATTCCCTCCTTCTTAATGAGATGAATAGTGTTGCAATTAGCAGTTGAAACGAGGGAAGGAGGGAAAGAAAGAGAGAATTGAATTACCTGATGAGTGAGTTTAGCAAGGACTTTGTCTCCGACTTTGAAATCTTTGACTTGCTGTCCAATCTCAACAATTTCTCCAGCGACATCAGTGCCTGAGAGTGGCAATGATGAAAAAAAAATGGTAATTATTTATGATTATGAATAGTAAAGAAAAAAAAAGTGAATGAATGAATGAAGAGAAAGATACAAGGAATGTGGGGAAAGGTTCTGGGTAAAAATAAAGCCCGCAGAAGACCCTTCTGAATCTTCCAATCAATGGGGTTGATGCTGACTGCTTCCAATTTCAGCAAAACCTCATTTGTCTTGGGAGTGGGAACGCCAACTTGAACATGCTGGAAATGGAAATGAAGAAATTAGGTTAAATTGAATGGAATTGAATAGCATAGCACAGAAAGAGAAGAAACTGCAAACCTTCAGGCCGGCGGGGCCTCCGCCATAAGCGTCGTACTGAAGCGCATTCATGAGACTGGGACTGGTTGTTGTCATCTCTTCTTTCTTCCTTCCTCTTCTCTCTTACAGATTACAAATTACGACTCCAATTCTTTTCTTTTTATTGTTGCAATTATCTATTCATAATTATTTATTTAAAATATTTCATATTTTGTTTTAATGTACCATTCATACGTTACCTTTAACATCACTCTGGGATCTTTTTGAATTTCAAATATATCTGCATATTTGTACTCGCATTTTAAATACGTGTCTTTCGAAATATATTTATATAATAATTTAAATTATATACACTTAATTTCAATTATGAGTTTTAATAGAGGAGAAGGTTATTTAAATTTATCTAATTTAAAATATTAATTAATTAATTCAAAACAGAGAAAATATTTACATGATTAAATATGTTTTAAATATTTTTTTTAATATATATATATAAATAAATTTTAAAAAAATAACGGGACAATCTAATCTGATCCATAAATAGGCTAAACTGACTTATTTTATTACGCTCATTAAAAGTATTTATAATATTAATAATACTAGTTTTTAATTATGAAATTTTTTTATGATTAAATAAATAGTAAATTAATATTGTTTTTTAATTATAAAATTATGACTTAATAACATAATCTATAATTTTAAATACAATAAATGTATTAACTTTTTCGGTAGTTATAAATTAAAGGCTTAATTATATACTTTATCAGCAAAATAACCTTTCTGCAAAATTTAGTTTAAACTTTGAATAGAAGGGTTACAATTACTTTCTATTCAATAGATATTTTGGCTACATAAATGAAAGATGTAACATGGAATGTATGGAAAAATGAATAATGAAAGATATATAACTATGAAATGTAAGAAAAACAAATCATAAATGTTTATGGTTTACACATGGTTAGATGTGGTTGTGAGTAATTTTAAGTAAGAATTCATACAGTAATATTAATTTAAAGAACTTGAAATACCACAAACAACCGCATTAAATAAGCATCACATCATTGGCCTCTGCAAGAGAAAAAGTGGATCCAGAAGAAGAAATTGATTCCATTGACTTCACCACGCATGTGATAGAGTGATGAACACAACAATGAATTCACGCATTATTAATTGAATACAACAAATGTAAACATAAAATCCTTACACAAAACTTATCATACAGCCAGAGCTTTGAACTTACACAAAACTTGTCCAGATAAATACGTAGAAACAACAGAATTACAACAGGTCCAAGCAAAGTATAGCCAATCAACTATGGCTCCACAATGATTTTTCCAGTGGCGTGGCCATCGATGCTCTTAGCCCAAGCATCTTCGGCTTTGCTCAAAGGAAACCTGGAGTCAATAACAGTCTTGAGTTTCCCATCCTTCAGTAACTGAAGTAGATAGTCCAGGCCCTCACGCTTCACATCTACAAAAAATGGCACCAGTCGCTTCTTCGAAAAAGTAACTTTCTTCAGAGCAGCAGTCACAAATGAAGATGGATTAGGAGTCAAATCAACCACCACTGCCTTTTCAGTCAAATTAGCATCAAAAGTTGACCAAGGTATTCCAGTTGTGCAGTTTATGACTGCATCATATTTCCTACCAGATGGACTCTTAAGCGCAGCCCCCTCTGGAGTCCTGTAGTCAAGAACCTCATCAGCACCTAAGCCCTTAACAAACTCAATGTTGCGAGCCCCACAAGTGGCTGTGACATGGTTGTTCCCTAGCTTTGCCAGTTGAACAGCATAGTGACCTACACCACCTGAAGCAGCAGTTACCAAAACGTTCTTGGGTTCACCAGTCCCATCAAGCTTCACTCCTGCAATTTTAGTGAGAGCATCACGAGCTGTGAGCCCAGCAATAGGTAATGCTGCAGCTTCAGCAGCTGAGACTTCTGGTGGTCTCGAAGCTGTTAAGCTCTCACTAGCCACAGCAAACTCAGCCAATCCTCCTCCATACTGTCATGTCGTAATTCATCACACACAACACAGAATCAATGGCATGCTATATATTACAATCGAGTAATCAAGTAACTATATGTTTCAGATTAATTAGAACTAGTGCATACCATCATACTATGATTTAGTTTTGAATGGATGGATTAAAAAAGGGGATTATTAGTTGATTTAAGGATTAGCAAAGAATAAGAGGTGAATTACCCGAGTAGAGAGTTTAGAAAGGACTTTGTCTCCAACTTTGAAATCTTTGACTTGTGCTCCGATCTGAACCACCTCTCCGGCGATATCGGTGCCTGAAAGCAACAAATTATTAAAGGTGAATAGCAGAAATGAAGGAAGAGAAGATGAAGAGTTGATGAGAAAAGATGGATACAAGGTGTATGAGGAAAGTTCCCGGGGAAAAATAAAGGTCGCATAAGACCCTTCTGGATCTTCCAATCGACTGGGTTGATGCTAACAGCTTCCACTTTCACCAAAACCTCCTTCGTCTTTGGACTGGGAACTCCGACTTCAACGTGCTGCTTACAACACAATATGCAAATTAATTAATCACGATAATTCGAATTAAACAGCAGTAATACACTTAATTAAGAGTAACAGAAGAAGCGACGGAACCTTCAAGCCGGCGGGACCTCCCCCACACTTCTCGTACTGAATCGCATTCATCTTCTCTGCCATCTCTTCTCTTCCTGTTTCCTCTTTTACAGTATCTCTATCCACCATTTATATTCTTCTTTTCGTATTGATTAATCTACTTAGAAAATGTTGACTTGTATTTTTCAAATCATGTTCTTCCTTGATTTCGGCTCAAGCTTCAAACGTGGCACGTGCATGTACCACGAATATTCATTATTTTAATTTTTATTGTTAAATATTAACAAATTATATGGTTGCTTTGTCCACACGTGACCACTGACCAGAATGGGATTATGTAAACAGAATACTAGTCGTTGTCTCCTGGATAAGAATTTTCAATATATACCAACAAGAATACTAGTCTTTCCATGTTTCTATAAATAAAATATTAATTTAATCTTTTTAACTTGGGAAATCTTTGTGACATTAATGATAATTTCTATGATTAGAGTAATAAAAATAGTATAATACTCACATCGACTAGTATTCTTGTAAAAGAAGTTTAAGAAAATATTACTGTTTTTGATAAAAAGGCACCAAAACCCCTTAAAAATAATTGTAGGGTGGGAACATAAACTTTCATTAGTGTCAAACTATCGGTTTCCTTTTCTGTTGTATAGAGTTTTTTTTTTCTTTGGGTGGAAGCAAAGAAAAAATAAATTATAAGCGCTAATATTTATGCATCATATTCACATTACACTTCTATTTTTAGAGTTTGAATCCATATTAATGCCATTAAACTAATATTTTTTAATATGATCGGAGTCAGATTATACCTTACTTAATTAACAAACAACAGGGATGAAATAAATCTTGGGAAAAAGAATGAGTATCCATGTAGAAATGTGATTGTTTCCTACTAAACAAGCAAACATTCATCTTAAATTGCTAGATTTTTCGATCGTTATAACATTAATTTTACAAATTATAATTTATATCATGAGTTGACACTTTCTTACAAACTATAGATAAGAGTAAGAATTGTACATGTAACTAAAGTTTCGTATTTTTAATATTTTAATATTTTAATTTAGTTTTTAGTTTTTTATTTAGGAGATAAACGTGTTTGAAAAGACACTTCAAGAAGTTAAGTTAAGTTAATATTTTATTAACATTTTATTCTAAGAGAGACATTAGTCAAGAGAAAAGTCAACATTATTTTTTATTGAATTTTATTGTTCAGATTAAGTAGGACTCAATCTATACTTAATTGCAATTCAGACTTTACCTATCTATACTATTTCTTATTTTTCTCATTAAGCTTTTATCATTCATTAAAAAACTCAATCATAACTTAATTACAATTTAGTTTCCAATGATTTTTCAGTTAATTTAGGGCTGTTTTTTTAGTGAACTTTTTTCTGTTGGTTATGCGAGAATTGTAATTTTATTTCTTTAATCTTTAGTCATAAAAGTCTAAATAAAATTATTTATTTTTTATGTAAGAATAAAAAACTATTTTTAAAACATAAATATGTAAGCATTGTTTGGTTATAGCAGAAGATAATGGGTGAAATGAAATTAAAATAAACAAGAGATTAGTATAAAATAAAATAAAATAAAAAAGAAAATATATTGTAATAATAATAATAATAATTATGGTGATAGAGTAAAAGAGAGATACATGGCATATAGGGCGAGGTGAGGTGAGGTGAGTTGAAGGAGGGGATGAGAGGAGCGTGAAGTGCGAGGCGAAGAAAATGATGGCGGCAACGGTGCCTGTGCGGTGGCAACCACCAAGCGTTAGGTTTAGGGCTGAGTCTGTGGTGAAGAGGAGAGGGAGGGTGACAGTGAGAGCCTTTGGTAATGGAAATGGAAAGGGTAAGGGCAGGGGAGACATGGATAGGGTTTGGAGGGAGGCATGGAGAACTGCCAACGATGGCTTTGAGCGCTTCGTCTTCGAAGCCAGGAAGACTGCCGAGCGAATCGACCGCCGCTATTCCCTTTCACGCCGTCTCTCTTCCGTCGCCAGGGCCGCCGCCGACCGAGCCCGAGAGATTGATCGGGAATTTGAGATTGGCCAGCGCTACCGCACTTTCAGCATCGATTTCCAAAGGAACTGGCCCAAGGTCAGTGTGTGTGTGTGTTTTTGTATTTTGGTATGATGGATGAATGTGATTTTGTGATTGATTTGACTGTGATTTTGCACTGGTGCAGTACAGGAAGCAGCTCAACGACTTTCTCGATAGTCCTATTGGAAAGAGCTTCGCTGTAAGTAAATCCGTGCTTCTTTCTATCGGTATATAGCACAACCATATTTTATTTACACTTAATTTCGACTGGTTATCACTGCTCAGACGCTTTTCTTCATCTGGTTCGCACTCTCTGGTTGGCTTTTTCGCATTCTGATAATCGCAACATGGGTGCTTCCATTTGCTGGGCCTCTTCTCATTGGAACCTTGGCCAACTCCTTAGTTATCAAGGTACTCATCCCATCCCATTATTCTCAATCTCTAATCTCTGTTGCTTTGTGTTGTACTCAAATTTAAATTCAAATTCAAACTGGACAGGGATCCTGTCCGGCTTGCAAGATGCAGTTTACTGGCTACAAGAACCAAGTAATTCGATGTACAGGCTGTGGCAACATCGTGTGGCAGCCTAAAGGTGGTAAAGGGGATTTCTTTTCAAGAGGGGCAGGTGGTAGAACAAACTCAAGATCGGATCCTGACATTATTGATGTTGATTTTGAGGAGAAGTGAAGCGACCATCAATCCATTTCGCTCTGTTAAACGTAGTATTCTTTCTTTCTGTGTTGGCACCTTTCTCTACAATTCTACTTTGTTTCTTCTTACATCCAAGTTAGTTCACATTTATGCACATGTAAATTTTTTTTTTTTTCAACATGTTATGAGTACAAGAAATGGGATACCAAACAAAAGGAAACCAGAAACAAAAAGAATAAAACATACACTTTCTTGGGGAACCATTCCTTCTCGTTATCTCTGCAGAAAACAGCATTTGGTTAGGTAAGCTAGGTAGAATCATTTTGCGTCAAACTCTTAGGATTAGCGATCCCACCCACGCCATAGATGAAGCAAATGGATCTCTCTCCCTTACATTCCATTTCATTTTCAATCAATCTCTCTACCTAACTGAAAAAAAATTGAAACAATGTTTATTCTACCACCAGGGAATATAGAGTTCTTATACTAAGTTACCAATCGTCGTGCAGAAGGAAATTTCGTTTATTTCCTCAAATATTTTTTATTCCATATATATTGGGAAGAGTCTGTCTAATTCAACACTACACAAGCGAGCTATATGAAGTAACCCTAATATGGAGATCTGTCTACTATACATTCTTTCGCAAAATTATACAATCTCGATTACATTGAGTATAGGCGGTAACCGCATGTTGAGATGGATGTTAATATCTTATGAACATGTACAATTGAATCGCATAGCAGGTAACCTTGAGGGATTACACCGGCAGCGATGCATTTAGTAATTAGACGCAGTGTGCTTCTGCAGAACCTTCTTAGCTTTGCTCGAGAAGCTTCGAACCATAACCTTGTCCGAGAAAGTTAACGGAAGATCTTCCTCTATAGTGTCTCTTGGTTCATACCAGCCAACAGAGGTACTCTCGTGTATTGATTTGTCCATGCTAGATACGACTGACAAATCGGGATCTTCTATTATATCTTGGTCTTCTGGTGTATCTCGATACAGGTGTTTCAATATGAAAAGTGCGGTATCATAGTCCCGCCAATAATTTCTGTCAACCAGAAAGAAAGATTAAACACGTCAGTAGTAAAGTAAGCGGACATAAATGGCAAATCTGTCAATAAATCCTCATGTAGTTAAGATAACGAAGTTCCTAAAAGCAAATTCCCTCGTCAGATCTTACACTAACCATGTATCCTCCTCCATCTTTTTTCTGGCGTGTTAATTAATGGACAGGCTTCTTTAAGTACACTACACATTCATAATTGTCTAATAATATTGCCTTATGGCATAACAAGGGAGGAAAATCGATTGAAACCAAAAGAGAATACAGAGTATTAAAAATGCAAGTATCTGAGCAAAAACAGATCGTAACAGGAACCAGACTAAACAAATGCTCGACAAAATATGATGAGAAACAGACTCAAAATCATAGGACCGGGATCATTTCAGTCACCACATTGCATTTGATTTGATTTGCAGTTTCACATGTGACTCTGACCCAACAATTGCGCCATCAACCAGGCAATTGGATAAAGAAAACTTATGCTAATCAGAAGAGACATAAGTCGTGATTTCTATTTAATTGCATTTTATTAGTTTTATAAACTTAAATACTAATTTAGCCCTAATTTTATCTAATTTATTCAATTTAATCCTAATTTTTTTTAATCAAATCTTAATTTTCGTCAACTTTAATCTTTTTTTTAACGTCATTCAAATAATTAACAACACATCGTTCTTCTTCTGATGTGGTCTGTTTTATGACGTGGAGGGGAGCTTTCATTTTATTCAACCCCATATCCTCACATAAGGTTCCACTATTTTTCTTCCTCCAACCAGCACACCATCTTTCATCAAAACCTCCACCGTTTTTATCATCACTCCACGCAGAAAACCAAATTCCCACGCAACCTTCACCATCATCCTCTTCCTCCCATCCCTTCCAAACCATCATCAAACACCATTCATCATCTTGATCATACACTCACGTTCAACATTAGAACCAGAGTGAGAAATGGAGAAACTAATGGTGTCAGATGGTGCTCTGCTGCCCAACGGGACACAACACTCACTTTTTTCTCTCCACCCAAGCGCGAAACAGAGGTACACACCAGGAGCATACCTCTTCTTCCCAAACTCTTCCCACACACAATTTCTTCTTCCGGGACCACCATTGAAGCCATCCTGATGCTCCCCCATCCTCACAATCCTCATTTCTTCCATCTCTTTTCCCCAAAATCCCTCCACCCATCCTCATCATAACCCATCGGATTCTCACCTCCATTCACTCTTGAAGAATGAGGCACAACACAACACTAGTCACACCCGACACACATTACACCTTCATTTCCTCCATTCTCCTCCGCCCTAGCCTAGTGGCTGTTTCATTTCACTGTTTCACTGCAATTCCTCTGGCATCAGAGCTCACGTTCCGTTCCACTCATCATTGTGGTCGAAAGTGGGTGGAGGAGGTTCTGCCATGGTCATGAACCCAAATTCCATCTATTTGATTTAAAATTTAAAATCCATATCACATTAAATAAACGAGACATGTAAGATAAAATGAGTCGTCAAATCAGACGGACTGGGCTACCCTCTTTACTATTTAAACAACGTTAACAAAATTGATCAAATTAAGCAAAATTAACAAAAATTAATAGAACCAAATTGAATAAAAACTGAACACAAATAGGGACTAATTAGTATTTAATCCTAGTTTTACATGATCTAATCAAACATTTCCCGAGGAGGGAGAGGGTGGTTTCTAAAACACATATTTTCTTAAATTTAAAAATTAAATATAGTAGAAGGATGGACCTCCACGGCCAGAGCTCTAGAAAGAACAACCGTATGCAACCGTACTTTAATAAGCTAAGAGATTGTTTCCACGACTAAAATCGGTGGCCACAAGGTAGCACAGGATAGGATGCTTGGTTGTGCATCCAATAAAATATTAGGCCATTCCTATTCATTTCGGGATGGACATTCCGAAATGTAAAATATACATTATGGAAAACCATTCTGGAACGAATGAGGTGTCCAAAAATGTCATTGGAGTGCAAAAGGAAAAGGCTCATAAGACAAGTATTAAATTTTATAAGAAAAATACCAGCTCAACCGGTGACAGAATATAACCCAATTGCCTTATTCACTCCAGTTCTAATATAATACAACTCTACAAGAACGTGATAGTTACAAACACACTTACGTATGTGCTCCAATTGCTTGCAGATATGGATGCTCAAAGGTCTTGTCCTGCATACGATTTATGAAGAAAAAGTGAAATTAATAACAGATAAACACCATATTGGACAGAAAACTAAATGAAAGAAACCAAAGGCAGTGATGATTTGGAAAGAACCTTAAAGTAATCCCATTCCCTTTCAAACATGTTCCTGTTAAATTATTTTGATTCCAAAATTGCAATTTGTAATGTCTTGGTACTTGAGATTGATATTTTTCATGCAAATACCAAGATCTCCTTGAAAAGAAGCAAAGCACTTTACAACAAGAAAGGTGTACGGTAGGGGAATGATTGAAATATGAGATATACAGTACTTCAACACTTTTATTTCACTAGGCCCATGGTACCATGGTGTGAGTCTGACTTCTAGGGTTTGCATCTACAGAGGCAAAGCATTTTTTTAACCAATGGACTGGAGGACCCTCACACTCAATATAAGGTCTGGTCATTACATTGACTTATCTGTAGGCCATTTTGAATTATCCTGGAAAAGGAATGCTCGATAGTACATATACCCAAGGACATGATGGAGACTTCATTTATACCAAAGAGTTTATAAATCAGTTGTGTTGTATGTTCTCATTTTGCACCATACTAGAGACACAAGAGTGCAGTAGCTAATTAGAACAACTTCTTACCTGAAGCATGTGATCAATCCGACCACTCTTACTTCCTGTTAACCTCTCTATCATGAAAGATCCATATGATGTCTCTTCTTCCTCTTCCGAACTCTCCCCTTCAATACAAAAAGGCAATAATTTGAACAAAAATACACGAAAGCCATTGTCACATTGATGTTGCAGCATAAAGAAAAATAGTTTGACATGTTGGTTCTCCTCTAAATTGGCAGGCTGCACTTTGGAGAGTAAAACCAGTTAGAACCACGATGGAAAAATTGGAAGTTGAAATTGTGATTAAGTACGTGTACACACATGAGAAATTATATAAGTTATAATTTCAACTATTGGTTTTTCAATTAACAATTACAACCCTACACTTAATCCCATAAGGCACAACACACCCATTAGAGAAGTAAATTCCTTTGATAAACAGAAGACTGTTATAGTTGCAAAATTAGCATCAAACACAACCCTTTTGGCACTGCTATTGTTTTTGTAAACACAAACTTCATAATCAAAACCATGCATGAAAATATATTTCTACATTAGGAACAAAGATTACATAGAAGATAAAGCAAACCAGTAAGATCTAATCCCACAAGCATTCGAATAAATGTTAGTCTGAGCTCATCTAAAATCATAGTTTAAGATTTAGTATGAAAATTTGGCAAGCAGGCCCCTTAAGTTTTAAAAAATGAGTTCAGTACTATTCTCCAGGATTATTAACAGATTACAATACAGGCCTAAAAACTTCAACACCTTTGATTTTGATTGTGTTTCTATAATACTTGCCAAAAAGTCAGTCAACCAAACTCACTGCCTACAAGAACCACTACTTATTTACCCAGTGCAAGAAGCATTGTTAATGTTTATTTCATTGTTTGGAAGGGGACATTTCTTAAGTCAATTGCAGCGAGGCTAGACAATGAAAAAAACATAAGCTAAATAATAAAACCATTCAAATCCTTGTCGAAAGAAAAATCCTTCTAAGTCACCTACAAGTGGAAAGCCACAAAGATTATAATCTCCCTTTTAACATCCACTAAACCAGTGGTCCTAAAAGGGATAGAATTCTAAATATCATGAATATGAAATTCATAAAAAAAGATATTAAACAAAAAAGAACATAAATGACTATGTTACCTCCTATGTTATCCAATTTCCTCGACTGACACAAAGTGATTACCCTATCCTGCTTAGAGAACAGAAATGATAATCATTACCATGCACAAGACTAGAAAATAAAATATCAGAGATCGTGTTTTTTATATTCAGTCTGAAAGATTTATTATAAATTACGTGTATCTTTTGTTTCAATTATGGATGTTAGAGAAAAATATTACTGTGTTTTCTGTACATAATAATTAGGACTTGTAACAAAACTTTAACTAAGCTTAGTTTATTGGTACATTTCTATTTCTATCAAGAATTGCTAACCTGATAATGAAAAATCGGAGTCCTAAACACCACTCCAAAGCAAACAACTTATAAAGCAATAAAAAATAAACAATTAATGATCATCCACTACTTAAGCTCTGACGTTTCTGATAGTCTCACCCTTCATTTCCTTCACTGTAGCTAAAGGGGGGAAAACTATTGCTACTTTTTATGTACTCGTGTTAAAATCCTTTCATTCTTTATTAATGACAACTACAACAACCACCATCCATAAGCAAGTCAAATGAAACATCAAAAGCCAAAGTGTAATGATGGAATATTCTAAAACACGTTTTATTAAGGAGAAAATTGGATTAATTGTAGCACGAGAGAATAATAAAAAATTAACGTGCAATTATAATTGAAACATATATTCTTTTCACTTAACCTTTAAACCTTTTGTCTTCTCTTACACTTGGTTATTCTTTTGTGCAAAAAAGAGTAGCTCACCCTTGCAGATTTCATATAATTCTTTACTGCGTGAGTTCGAACAGCTAAGTCTTCAGTAAATTCCTACATCAAGATTTAGAGCATTATTTGAGATGGATATTATGGTCCAAAGCAGTCACATAATTCTATAATCTTTGTTGACCCACCTGAAATCCAATGTGCAACCTTTTCCCTCCTCTGTGATATGGAATCAAAATTGGTCGTTGGCTGATGTATTCTTTACAGACAAGTGGCTCAATCCTGTGATGAATTTTAAAAATAAAAATAATTTGCAAATTAATGATTGAAGCAGTGTTTATCATTCCACAAGCTAATGTTAGGGAAAGGAAAAGAAAGCCAGCAAACAATAACAATATATTATGCAAGCAATACCTTAACCAGAAACGTCTATTTATTCTAATAATTACTAATTAGATCAGGTACTATAGCAGCTTCGAAAATCCCAAGTTCACTAACAGATTGAAACCCACTAAAATAAGGAAACAATTAAAAACGAGACTTAGTATGAATTTAATAAACAAAAAGAATCAGGGCACCCAAACAGTGGAATATTATACAAATAAAATGATGGTAAGAAATTAAATTACAGGGTTCACTACAGTACTCATTTAATCACTATGGATACTTCATTGGGACTGTAATTTTTCAAACCTGTATGCTACTGGATCGTACGGATGAAAAATGTTGAACAACTGCCGACAAGCTGGCATCTCTTCTCTTATATTTTCCTGCTCCCAATATTCTTGTCCTTTACCTGAAACAAACAAGAAAGAATACATAGTTATCAACCAAGATGCATATGCTTAAAAACTGGATGTTATTATATGACTGGCACTTGTAATCATAACTTTTTCCTGATAAAAACACAAAGTTTTAACATTAATTTAATAAAGCCAAACAAAATTGAAGGGAGATTGTTAGTACAAAAGAACACACAGCGAAAGTTGATCAGTGTTAGAATACATGACAAAAAAATTCAATAGTATAGCAGCAACTGTATTTTACAATTAATTTGAATATATCTTGGGTAACCTCTCAAGACTAGTCCCTATATTTCCTTACCCGTATGATTCATTAATCAGTTATAATTACGATCTAGCATTAGCATAAATAAGGGCCAATTTTATATGTTTCTGTATTGCATTGGAAAACATCATATGTTATGAACCTGGCCAAGAGGTATTAAAGGTCTATTATTCAAGGAGGCAAATGAACCAACGAGATGTAAGGGGTGACTGGTAACTGGGAAACCCAGTTAGTAAAGGAGGTGGTAAGAGTAATTAGAAAGGTCTATTTGAAAATTTGGGAGTTGAGGAGAGGGACTTTTAAGTATAATTTTCAATCGAATAGGACATGGGGAAGTATTTATTTGAGATGCTAATAACCTGTTTTCACAGTTGTAGTAGAAGAAGGGGTTTCCCTTGGCAAAGAGGAATAACAGAATCTCTCTGGTTATCTTCCCCCTCATCTGTCTTTTATGATCTTCATATCATATCAAGACAACATTAACTTTACATTATGGAATCTCTTTTACGTTCTTTTCCACCCTATATGCCTAAAACCACAACAAAGTATCCAAGTGACACCATCCTCTATAACCATTCGCTACTCCGTTGGCAAGCTCTCTAAAAATCTAAAACCCCACCTTATTTCAACAACTACTTTTCTCTTCCAACTAGTTGCCTCTCTTTCCGTGATTTGTTTCCAGTTTCAAATCAATCTTAAATTCTACTGATTTGAAGTACAAATTTCATGATATAGAATTCACTTCAAAGAGACAACGAAGAGGATTTTAGAAGGAGCCTCTTCAAAAGGATTGATCAAGATCTGAAATAAAATGTAAAATACCATATAAAAGACTTGCTTACCAATGCCTATGCGGATATTACGAAGTGCAAGAAATACACCAAGAGGAGATCCAACAGCAAAGAATGTATCGACCTGGCATAAATGCAGTTAAACAAATGAATAATAGGATAAATAGGTCTCTTTTTTGTTCTTGTTCTCAGGAAAATACTTTTTTAAGCAATAAAAAATATATATCTAAAATCATTATAGTTATATAAGTATTTTAGGAGACGAAACAAAAAAACCTCAAATTATTTTGCTACTTTCCACAGAAACTAAAGATTGCAGCTTCAAAAAAGGCCTAACTAAAATAAGCTGGAATCACTTGATCTTAACCTCAACTACTAAAAAATTACTGTAGCTATTAACTGTGGCCTGTCTTTTGTCAATGTTGAGTCTGTTAAATGCAAATCTCAAGGAACACCTTTAAGTGTTGTCCATTGATGACAGAATCAAAGTTCGTATCTCTTTCCGTACCTCGAACTGAAGCTTTGTGTACTTTATATATGGGGTATAACTCTTTGGTGCATCTTGTATGGGAGGTGACTTTTTAGATAAATTCTGTACTGTCATAGTGCAAAAAGCATGTAAGCATCCTTATTTGTTGTGTTGTAAATTAGAAAACAAGATGAACAAAGAAAACATCTCACGACCAAAAAAAATAAAAAACAATAATTACCAGAATGTAACTCTTCCTCGGTATGATTAATGCTATGACGTGATTCCAGTTCAGCTCTCAATGAATCAATCTAAACAAATAAACTTGATAGTCACAACTTATGAGCTAGATATAGACAAGGAGCCATTCTAGTAATTAGCATAACAACCTAGGTTTGCAAGACACTTTCCCTATAAACTTAAGTGTAACAAACAAACTTCCATTCACGTTGACCCAAGGCTTTATTACAGAACAAATCAAATTGGGGCAGAGTCACGCGTTATTGGTAAGAACAAGGATTTACAGAACCAACAGACCAGCAAAATTGGAGAATGAAACATAAATCTTCATCACATATAGACTTCTACACTTAATCAATATATGGTTCCCAAAAATTTGAGGACTATAAAATATTAGCTCCTAATCTATAAATAGGGCAAATTGGTGGTTGACATGGTATAAGCCATACATGATCATGTCACTGAAATGTTAATCTTTGTCTTGTCTCCCTCATTCTTCATTATTATATTTAAATTTTAGCACAAATATCATAGCCTTAATCGTCATTGCAAGTTACACATAGATCATTACTGGACATGAACCTAACAGCTTAAAGATAATTTCATTTAAAACATGTCACACTGCACATCAACATTCTTGCTTCATCTTAAAAGGAGTGATGTTGTTAACAGTAAGCCTGTTTTCATATTTACATCCTATCAATCCTTCTCCCTCTCTTTAAAGGTGAAAGGTGAAAGCTTCTATAAATGACCTACAGAATTTATTTTTTTCCTAAAAATGGAAAAAGTACAACTGGAAACTAACCTCTTCTCTGAGTTTGTTTATTACTTCATCTTTATTTCTTGTAACTGTACATTCTTCCTTATCTACTGGAAACCCAACATTCATGCTCTCAGGCTCATCCAATGCACCCATTTTATCAACATGTGTGTAGCTGGAATCAGAAAGGAACTCAGAAACATCTCCCTTGTTACTTGGTTCCACAGAGCTAGGTTCTGCAGAAAATTCATGTAGACTTGATAACTCGGGGCCTAAAACTGAGGACTTCTCACAATATTCTGCCTCCATATCTGGACTAGTATGCTGAGTACCCTTATTTTCTTCAGAGGGACTCACCATACTAAAAGTGTCATCCTGATTGATTAGTGAGTTCTGCACATGATTATATTCCTTATCAGGGAGTGAGTTTTCATTTTGATCATGTTCCTTATACATCCATTCCATTGGAAATGGGGATGATAGATTATCTTGATGGCAAAGGATATCATACGAGAGAACACTTCCCAGAGAATGACCATATAATGAAACCTGCACAAGTCAGCATGAAGTGAACCACTGTAGACATTGAAAATGCAGAGGGGAAAATGAAGGAAATCTACTCACTGAAGTACCTTTCCATCATATCCAGGATTCCTTTTGAGAAACTTCAGATATAATCGATTCAATTGGTTGGATACCTAAAGAAGAGTAAATTCCAAGGTCAAAATATGTATTTTTTTTAATTATCTATTACAATGGTATAAAATGCAACTTTTAGAAGCAACCTATATTCAACCACTGAGAAAAAAAAAATTAAAAATGTGATTGTGCATCTAGTTTTTAAAAATGATGTCTGCAGTGAAATTACATATAATCCTAAAATGCAAAGGTTTCATTTATCTATGCAGATAGGTTTGAAATTGCAAAATATGTTTGGAAACAAGCATGTACATGCAAGGGAGTATCTAGATATAAAACTTCCTTGAGCTCTTAGAAAGTGGAATTTGGGATTTATGGATTCTAAAGGAAACTAAAGCAAGATTGGAAGAATGAAGAAACAACCTACTATTGTTTGAATTTTCTAAGGCTGTGTTCCATCAACAATACAACTGAAAATGTCAGAAAATGAAAGGAAAAGAGAGTAAAGGTCAAGATGATCCATTGAGGTTCCAATCCTAGTGTTCTCAGGCATCACATGTCAGGGAAGCCACAGTTTGTTTTACCTTTTTTTTATAGATTCAATGAAAGACAGTTTCATCATTTACATTGAACTAGTCAAGCATTGAGAGCCAAATACATAGTTTAAAAAACAGAGTTAAGTAATCATTTTCTCAGCTTTATCATAGCCAAGAAAAGTACCAATATAAATAATTATTTCTTAAATGCCAGAAGGATTGAAAATACAAAAATAAGAATTTACTTAGCCAAACAACTCAAAACAATAGTGATTGAGCATCATTGCTGTCAAGATCATTAATGCTTTGCTTAGTTTATTTAAATGTACAAAAAGAGGGCTAAGATCCCATATTGGATAATAATATAACTAAAGTATTCCTTACAAGTGTCTTGCAATCCTCCTCGCTTGAGCTATCATTTTGGGTATAATTAAATGAAGATTCAGAGCAGTACGTACACTCAAAAATATAAGAAAACATACCGAGTCAATTATGTCTTGACAGTAAATTGGGCTCATGTAGTATAATACATCATGAACAGTTGCACTCAATGTGACACGCAATCCCCGCACTCCATCTAATGTTATTTTTTCAACAGCAGTTTCACCACTCAGCTTCAAACCTTTTCTCCACTTGATAACATGAAATGGTCAATTAGTTAGAATTAAATAAATTGAAAATCATGACTAACATTAGAGCAAACGTACTAAATAAGGGTATCAGGTTTCTGTATATGTTCTATTTACATAGTCATTCAAGCATTAACTTAGAATGGAATGATCTCAAGGATTCTCAGTGGCACAAAACATGTATGACTGGTTTATGTTTTGGCATTTCTTTGGTGTTTAATTTTGGTTGATTCAATAGGATTGCTCTTTCCTACGTCATCATAGCTTGTACAAGTAGCTAAACGACTTAGAAAAGTTGTACAAAAGTTAAAAAAATAAAAATAAAAAGAGAAGTTTATATTGTAACCAAGTACAGACTACATTCCAATTCTGCCTAACATAGTTTAATTATTCCTTAAAATGCTGTCTACTTTACTGTAATTATTTTTAATCTAACCAAATATATTACTCAAGGAAACTAAAATGTGAAAATACCACAAATTCTCAAAATTGGTAAGAAAGGAAAGCACGTGAAATTGACAATCAAAAACTAAGAGAGATTTCAAGGAGATTTATAGGCTTAATGCAAGTTTCTTACTATGCAGTACAAGAGACAATTCAGGAATAAGGTCTTCAGATCCACAGTACATATCTCAATATAATAACTACAGATTAGCACATGTTCAGCTTCAATTATAACCCTAACCGCAAAAATAAGGTCCAGTGTAAAAAAAAGGAAAATCTAGGCGTGATATAGGGCTAAGTTTTATAGAGAAGGGAAAAACAGCCTCAAAACAGAGGAGAAACATAACGGAGCAAAAAAGGCTTGGAACACACACCGAATAACATATTGAATACCTGGCATGGGATAAAGAGGACCCTTTGGGTGCCACGCTGATGAGCAGTAAGGTGCTGCTCTGCAAGACTTGCTGTAATATGCCGGAAATTGCCCACATCATCAACCAAATTGGATTTTTCCAACCTTTGGCCAATACCATGAACCATAAATACCAAGTGTCGAACAGGGACCTACAAACAATTACTATCATGTAGTTTACATCAAATAAACCAAGGCAGGACTGGGGAGCTATACTATCTGATAAATTCAGTTTTCTGAAAACGATAAAACAAGTCCCCCCGTCCCAGGTGTCAGCAGAAATGTAACAACTGTGATGACACTGGTGAGAGACAACAGTATAATAATGATAATAATCTTGATTTTATGTTGCATACCTGGGAGCAGTAATCATCCATAGCCTCCTCCTTCTGCTGTCTTAGTTCATCCTGCTAAAAGTTCCAACTTAACAATAGAAATATCGGTATTTATGTCCTTCCAAAAAGAATGCACATACAGTTTGTTCTAAAGCAGCTAATGACCATCCACAATATGAAATCAAATGCATAAAAAATGAGATACAGGTTACAAATATATATATATATATATAATGTAATCATAAGAAACATAGTAACATTTTCCCATTTCAATAATCACTTACATTGAATGTGATATACTTGCTGATTTTCTATCTAATATAAAATAAGTGTTAAATAATATTTGATTGCGGTATGGTAGACATGAGAATGTGTATGTCAGCCCAAACACACCTTTAGAATCACAGAAATAGTAGAAGATCAAATTACATAGCAGAATTGGGATATCACTTGTGCTCTCCTACGTAAAGAATGAGGAAAACTCTAATGGCATACTGTTTGTATCTACATGTTACTATAGCAATAAAGGAGGGGAAAGAAAACCTGGGTTGGTTTTGGAGAATTTGATGGAGAGTAACCACGCCTAAGCTTGATAGCATTTCCAGTAAAACTAACAAAACTAGAAAAGCCAGAAGCATCAATATTTAGCCAGGCCTCCCAGGTATCGTCTTCTCCTGTGAAAAGGGCATGCAGGCCCTGCGTATTCAACACCAATATACAATAATGCATGAGATATTAGTAATAAAATTCAATCCACAACACTAAATAAATGGGTTAAATATGTTGTATGCCCTAGAAACATTTAAAATGTTAACCTTTAGTCCCTCGAGGAAAAATTGCTTCTTTTGTCTCTTGCTTTTAGAAATGTGTTAGGTGTGGTTTTTGTTCTTCACAGAAAACATGTCTCTTTGTAGTCCCCGCTTAAAGAAATAGTGACCACAGACTGTTCTATAAATGAGAGATCAAAATGAAATTGTTTTTCTAGGGACTAAAGACAAACATTGCCCTATTTATAAGGATTACATATATATATTTAATCCAAATAAATTGTGCATACCTGAGTGGAGCCTTGCAAATCAACTCGAGCAGCAAAAAGTCCTGATGGTTGAAATGTTCTTCGGTGCCAAACCTATAGAAATCAATAAGAAATAAATCTTTCACTTTCTGAAGCAAAGAAGAAAACAAACTGAAATTTGCCTATTCTAATTGAAACCCAGCAAAAAAAAAAAGTATTTCAAATGTTTTATTTGCCTGTCCTTTCTTGTTTTTCCTATTTTGCTTTCATCTCTTTTAGGCTTACAACATACCTTCTGATTCTGATCTCATAAATTTTCATCCAGTAAAATTAAATGTAAATATAAATAAATAACAATTAAGAAACAAAGAAATAGATTGTTAGAATTACCTAGTTTACCTAGTAATTGAAATGCAATAGTTGTGCTGAACACATTTTCGTAATCGTGTGGCGGAACAGCATTTTCGTAATTTGTAAAAGGTGATCACACGATGAAATGAATAATTTGAATAATCATACAGACCTGACTACGATAAGCAATCTCTAGTTGTTCAGCAACATCTTCGCGAAGTGGTAGCCAATCCAGGCCCCCTTTACGTGCAAACCAATGACCTCTTAGGACACGTCTGTTTTCTCCGTTCCAATAAACAGGGAAACAATGTCTGGAAACCAAGTCTACCTCGTACAGTCCTCCCTTTACAGGGACACCAACCCTCTCTTCTTCTATTTCATAGAGTTGAGACGGTTCAGTACGTCCCAAAAAAGATCCAGTATCTGATTTTGTACTGGAACTCTGCCGTTCTCTTGGGCCTTCACTGCATTCCGCATACTCCCTCCACCAACTAGAAAGCAGTTCTTCCTCTCTCTACCAATCCATAAACAAGAAAGATTCTCACTATCTAAAGGTCACCCAGTTGATGATTGAAATAAAAGAGAAACACAACGAAATATTAAAGTATACATTTCATAAAATGACCTGCAAGAAAGATGCTTCAATGGCTAGAGAATCTCTCATGCCAAAACGAAAATAGTCACTCTTGCCTACCATCTCTGTTCGTGGGACTGACGCTGCCAACTCTGTTAGAAAAAAAAAAAAATTGTTTAAGCGAAGCGGGCAATGAATAATAACAATCAAGAATGTGTGTCTCCCTCCAGAATCTTGATGGATAGAGAGATAGTTACTATGACTATAAATATAATGTGAGTACTGAATTGAAATCCTAAAACCCTAGCGATGGAATTAGACAGATACCGTTGGGAGCGAGAGGGATCTTACAAAAGTACCACCTAACATCACCGCCATCAGAGGGGCTACACGTCTGCGCCAGATACTTGTGCCTTGCTTTAGAGTGTTCGATCACATCCTCCAATCTCGCAATGTTAGAAGGCGTGTTTTTCAGCAAGTCAGGCCGAAGCTCCTCCCCCTCCGCCATCGCCGCCGTCGTTTCCACCGCCAAGAAGCAAAGTATCCCTCGCTTCCACTCTGCCTCCCCCTCTCTCTCTTTCTCTTTCTATCCTTTAATAATCAGTATTATAAATAGTAACAATCAGCAAATAAAGGAAAGAAACATCGAAATCCAGAGTGGAGACAGAGAGCGATGGCATTCGTTGAAGGTCAGGTGAATTGAATTCAATGTAACTTTTCCTCCCAACCCCCTTTCCTACCCTTCTTAACAGAACCCACTCTAAAACAACAACTGTTAACTATAACTAAAATATAATTAAATTAAATTAAATATATTAACAATCTTGCCTTAATGTTTTAAACAAATTTTTTATTTAATTACAGACAAAATATTTTTCAATTATTAATTAGAGTGTATTCCACGCAAACAAAATAAATTTCAATGTCTACGCAAGATATTCAACTGCCCTTTTTAAAGGAAATAATTATAGAATAGTAAAATGTTATCCGCATTTCCATTTTTTAGATTCAGAGATGCGAAAGATATTTGTTTGAATCTCATATATTGTAGATATTGTAATTAATTTTATTTTCAAATTACAGGTAATAACGGTTAAGTATAACTAAAATATAATTAATTAAATACACTAACAACCTTGCATTAACGTTTTAAACAACCTTTTTATTTTATTACGGACAAAATATTTTTTCAGTTATTAATACGAGAGTGTTTCACACAAATAAGATAAATTCGTGTGAAAGATATTTGTTTGAATTTCATAAACTGTAGATATTGTAAATATATTTATTAACTACCAACTCGTCCCAATTATTTAAATACAAAACATAACGATTAGAGAATAAAAGTTGAGACTATCAAAATAACTAAAATGAAAATTTTTAAAAATCTACGAAAAAGGAAACACGAATAAAATATTACACGCATTTGTTATTAAAAAGACCCCATAGTAAAGTTTATTATACTTTTCCATTAAAAAGATACTAAAATGAAAATATAATAAAATTATATATTTTTCCCTTTTCTTATCTAAGACTAGGTTTTTACATAATTTATTGAATTGTATTAAAATATACAATGAATTGAAAATTAGTTCACTTGAACGTTTTATATTCTAAAGAACTGAATTGTATTGTATTGAACTATACTGTGATATGAATTAAACTACTATTATAATATGAATTGTACTAAATTTAATTATTTTTCGAATTGTACCAATTTTGAATTGAACTGCACTAGTTTTGAATCGAACTGCACTAATTTTGAATTGAACTATACTAATTTTGAATCAATATCGGATGTCAACATCTGTAATAGAAAAAATAAAGAAAAATATTGGATGTCGATATCTGTAAAAAAAATAAACTTAGGGATGGGGTCACTTAGTATGTCTTAGATAAGAGAGAAAATAAATATATTTACCGAAAGAGAAAGTACAAATTTAAAAAAAAAATGGAGGCGAAGAAAAAATGTTTGGAAGTGTAGGGAAAAACCCTATAAAAAGTTCATGACAAATTTTGTAACGTAATATTTATAAATGAATATGATGCTTCTATGCGTTCTCTCAAGTAGCAACAAGCTTTAGAAGAAGAACAAGTTTATGGTAAGTAGCTAAAAATGGAGCATTGCACAATGCAATGAGAATTGGTTTATAAAAAAGTTGTATGTATTCCATCATAAATGAAAACCACACACACATTAATTAGAATTGTGGAATGACTTAGAAATATGATGACTAGTTAAAAAAGTAAACTCAAGAAAAGATGAAGAAATTTTTTACATTGGCTAGAACAATTCATTTCTTGTTATGCAGAGTAAAATTTATTCATAAGAAAATTGTAAATATTGGATGAGAAACAAAAATCATACACACATCATTTAAAAACAATAGAATAACTGAAAAACACATTATGTCTAATTAAACTTGCTCTTCAAACTAAAAAAATATATAAAAATTTTTAAAATATATATATATATATATATATATATATTATATATATATATATATATATATATATATATATAAAAGAAATAAGAAAAATATACTATAATAATTAAATTTTGTGTTAAGACATGTAACAGGAATCTCACACGTGTTAAGTTAAAAAGTTGCTCATTGGTATTTTTTTTTTATAACAAAGCTCATTTAATTATCCACACCAAACATCGTTTTTCTTTATACACATGCATAATGAAGAAAAAGTGAACATTTACATATTATTCAGTAACATTGTGAGTTTTTCTTCTGTTTCATATTTCAGATTCAATATATATATATTTGAGCAAGAAAATAATAAAAGAAAAGTGTATTACTCAAGTTATAAGGAGAATCAAAATTCAAGTGATAACATGTTAAACGTTAAGGCATGGAGTGACATATATTTATTAGGTTTGTCTGATGCATTGGTCCCGTATTTTTGTTATTAATAATTTGATAAAATCTTTTAATTTTGTTTATTGATCGACATTTTAATGATTATTTTGGATTTAGACGATAGCAAGAACATTTTGTGTGTTTGTTTATCCAAATTGCACTAGTTTTAAATTGAATTACACTAATTTTACTAATTTTATAATGTATGATTGTATTACACAATAATAATCTAACTTTTATAATTTAAAAATTCTTAAAAAATAATACTTGAAATTGTTGACTCATTGCAACGAACATAATGCATTTTCTCTGTACCCTCTTTGATTCATTGGTTTATTAAGAAGGATTGTTGAATTTCTAAGGATTGAAAATCACAATCATAAACCTGAATTTGGAACTTGGGAAAACAATCATTGAATTCGAAATTTACGATAACCTGGTGAAGGTGGCCAACAGGCTTTGCTTGAATGGACCATGAAGATTAAAGTAACAAAGAGAAAAAGAGTCATGAAGAAAAGCTAGTTAAAGTATTGGTGGAAAGGAGAATGATGTTGTTTTGTATAAATGAAGGGTGTGAGAGATATGGATATAGAGATCCAATTGTAAAGCCTGTTGTTTTGTATAAATGAAGGGTGTGGACATCCATAACGAAAAAAATATATTGAATGCCGACATTCGTAACAGAAAAAAAATATATCAGATGTCAACATATGTACAAAAAATAAACTTGGGAATGAAATCACTTAATATGCATTAGATACGAGAGAGAACAAATATATTTAGTGAGGGGCAAAGTGCATCTTTAAAAAAAAAATTGGAGGCGAAGAGGAAATGTTTGGAGGTGTAGGGAAAAAAGTTCATCCCAAATTTTGTGATATTTATCAATGAATATGACACTTCTATGTAGAGTCTCTCAAGCAAAAACAAGTTTAGAAGAATTTCAAAATGCAATGAGAATTGGTTCTTGAAATCAGATGGAATCAATTATATTTCGTGTGTGTTTTCTAGGGTTTCACTTGTTTATAAAAAATTTGTATATATTCCATCACAAATGAAAACCGAACACACACATAAATTAGAATTGAGAAATAACTTAGAAACACATGATGACTATTTAAAAAAGTAAACTCAACGAATGATGAAGAAATTTTTGATATTGGTTAGAACAATTCATTTCCTCGTTATGCAGAGTCAACTTTATTCATAAGAAAGTTGTAAATATTGTATCAGAAACAAAAATCATACACACATCAATTAAAAACAATAGAATAACTCAGAAATACATGATGTCTAATTAAACTTGCTCTTCGAGCTAAAAAAATATATAAATATATTTTATATATATATATATATATATATATATATATATATATATATATCGTTTTTTTTTCATCTAATGGCTAAGATGAGTTAATGCTAAAAATGACTATATTAAAAAAATGAATGATAAAATAATAATAAGTAACTTTCTAAAAATTATTCTACTTTCCTTATTTTGTTCACGTTATTGTTCGACATTTTAATGATTATTTTGGATTAGATGATAGCATGGACATTTTGTGTGTTTGACATTTTTTGATAATGTAATAATTCTTTTTAAGACATTGAAATTTGGAGTGTGTAATAATTTTTATCGTTTTTCTAAAGTAAATATTGTTATTTTTACTAAGAGGCATATTGACACCTATAATTTTGAAACGAATGCTTTTCTTTGGAGGTATCTCACTACAAAATAATTAATTTTTACTGGCCCTTATTATTTTATGGTTAAATAAGCATTTGGAAATTTTTTCTTTCTATTAATTTTATATATCGGTCACAATCTTTTTTATCCTCAACGGTCATATAGGGCAGATCGATAATTATAGAAAGTAATATTTTCTTTTTAATAATTTTGTATAACGGTCATAAAAAGCAGTCTAATGTACCTTTATCACTGACCCAAAACCCTTACCCACCCATGCCTCATACACTCTTCACGTCTATTAAGTCAAGGATTCCCGAAAGCAACTCAGCGTTCAAATGGCCCAGCACAACCTTTACCCTACCCTTCGTCGTATTTTCAGGTTCATGTGTTAGACAATGTGCCTTCTACGCTTCTACGCATCGACGCAGAGGCTTAAGGGTTGATGAATACAAGATCTTTGGAATTCAAACACTTCGATTTAAGAATTTATGTTCAGATTTTATTTATTTATTTACGACCTGAAATCCACTGAGGTGGTGTTCAAGAATAGCAAAAGAAAATTGTTTTTGGTTTCTTTCTTATCTAATGTTTATCATCGTGTTTCTTCCACTCTTATAGACTCGAAACTACTTGGATGCGTGGTGTGTTTTCTTTTGGGCTGCAACACCAACAACTCTCTTTTCACATATGGACTTTATGCACTCATGAGACATCAACTTGATGCTGCAATAGTATTTTCAAATTTATTTCACATATGTACTTTATGCTCAATGGTATTTTCTTTGAATGCTTATTTATCAAATGCTGTTGGCAGTTTGGGAGGTACGACATGGTAGCGTGATGGCACTGAGAGAGATTTTAGCACATCAAGGTGCTTCTGCTGGCGTATTTAAACCTGACTCACCCATGGGTGGGACCTTGTTTATTGAATTGGAAGACAAAAGTATACCAACCACATTGAAGAGAGAGAGGGAAATTGATTTAAATATGCAAGTAAATGTGACGCTTTTATGCCATGTTTTTTGTAATTAATTCTTTGAAGTAGCTGAATCAGAGTACTCGCATGAATATAAGTTCATCATTTATTTTAGTTCAGAGATTATGCAGAGAATAAATGGTTTTTATAATTTCAAACGGAAGCTTACCTCTAATTCTAGGTTTTGCACTATGGTTTACGTTGTATTGAGGTCAAATGATTGTTTTACAATGGTATATTAGTATTAATATGTTAATCATCTGTTTGCAGTGTAATGAATCTACTGGCAGAAATCTATTCTCAAGAAGATATGGCGCCAAATATGTATGAAGTTTTGAGATTGGGAGACAAGGAAATGGAAAATGGAGGTGGTGGTTCTGGTGATGGCGATGGAGAAGAAAATCCTTATGTGCTTTCAACATTGGCACAACGTTTGTGGCCCTTTATGAGGCATAGTATCACATCTGTTCGCTATTCTGCAATACGGACTTTGGTATGTATTTTCTTTCTTGATTTTTAGTGAAAAAATTGAATCTCATCTTATCAAATGTATTTATCAAATGGTTTCTTTCTCACAAAAGGTGGTACAATTGTTGATGTCTTGCCATGAATTTTCTATCTTCAGGAGAGGCTACTTGAAGCTGGATATAAAAGAAGCATGTCTGAGTTGTCTGGTGCTTCATTCTGGCCCTCTTCTATATTTGGAGATACCCTTAGAATCGTATTCCAGAATCTGCTATTGGAAACAAATGAAGATATTTTGCAATGTTCTGAGAGAGTTTGGAGTCTCCTTGTTCAGGTATATGAGATTTGGTTTTGTACAAGGCCTAAAGAAGGTGTATTTCATCTGGTTTCACATTCTGTCAGCTTTTGTGATAGAGAGATAAACATATTTTCAGGACTATATTTTAACTGTTAAACGAAATTAGTTTATATAGTTTCAGAAATCATGTACAGTACTATGTTAAAATAAGTAGTAATATTACATGCGTGCACATCATGATCATTCATGTGTTCCTCTCTTAGGCACTGTTTGGTTTTGAGGGCAGGAATTGAGAAGATAGAAATAAAGAAATAAGTTGTGAATAGAGGATAGTTAAGAAATGAGATTGAATGTTTAGTTGTTTGGTAGAGTAGAAATAGATGAGTAATAAAGAGAGGATTTTGAAAGTTATGTAAATTGATTGGAAGTAAGGATAGAGACAGAAAGATGAATAAGAATGGTGAGAAATAATACAGTGGGTTCCACCCACTATTATTTTATTTATATATTTTCTTTTCTCCTGCCACCTCTTTTTTCCCTCTACTATACCGAACAAGGGGTTAGAGAAGTGATAATTCTTATGGAAACCAGTTGGTATATAAAATATATGTTATTCTATTATCCTACCAACGTAGTCATGTTATACTTTTGAGCTACTATTGCAACAATCTCTTTCAAGCTGGAGCATATAATAATTTACTTTACCATGTTTCTTAGACCTCTAGGAGGCTTTGTAAATACATGTGCTAGCTGGCTGGTCATTTAAGTTGATAAAGCTACTAAAAATGTACCTTTACATGATATTTCCTGGATTAGACTACGATCCATCTCTATGTGTCTATCTATGTGTCTAGTTCTGATAATGGCCTGGTTTGTTTGTGCTTACTTTTTTAAGCGTCTTTCAATAAAATAAACAGATTTCAATTTTTGAATGCCTTTAATCTGCTTATTTTAAAAATATAAAATTTCCTGTTTTTTTAATAAGCACATTCTGTCTGCATAAATAAGTGATTTTTTAGAATTGTTTATTTAAAGAATATTTATTTTAAGTTTGAACAGATTGACTGTGACGTTGATTCTTTATTGTCTTCTTTTTTCATCAAAGTATTTTATGTTGAAAGTTTGCTTTGTTTCATGTAAATCTTCCCACTACTTTATGTATCTAGTCAATCATTGTTGTGGTGTTATAGATGTTTACAGTGGTCCATTTTTTCTGTAGAATTTTCTGCTCACCTCTTCCCTTCTCTACGCCCTAAAAAGTGATTCCATACCACCTTTGGTCGTGGTTGTTTAAATTTTACATGTATTGAATTGATATCTCTATTTTCTAATCCAACTAGTTGTCTGCCTGCTTAATGGCAGTTCTTACGGGTGGTTGCAAGTTCTTACGGGTCTTCTTGGAGTGAACTTGCATCTACACCATTTGGATCAGCATTAGATGCCTCAAAGATGCTGGCCAGTTGCTTTTCCACGAAAAAGTCAAATTAGAGCAGCTGCTAAAATGAGAGCTGCAAAAATTGAAAATGAACGGGGTTTGGAATTTAGTCTTGATTCTATTAAAGGAGCTATTCCACAAGATAGAAATGGAGATGTGGACACATGTGTTACTCATACCCGAGTAGTTACAGCAACTGCTTTGGGATATTTTGCTTCTAAGCTGCCAGTGGGTTCTTTAAAATATGTGATTGATCCACTATGGAGCTCTCTAACCTCTTTCTCTGGTGTCCAACGACAGGTACGTATTTGAGTACATATACAGCTCAGCAAACTTCAGCCTTCCCTACCTGCCATTAATTTTTTCTATTGTATTTAGGTTGCATCTATGGTACTTATTTCTTTGTTCAAGGAGATTAAGCTCAAGAATTCGTCCAAAAACCTTGATGGTATACCTGGTGCCCTCAAAGGTTGGTTGCTGGACTTATTAGCATGTTCTGACCCAGCATTCCCAACAAAAGATTCACTTCTTCCTTATGCTGAGCTTTCCAGAACTTATGCAAAAATGCGCAGTGAGGCTGGTCAATTACTAAATGTAGTCAAGTCTTCTGGTATGTTTGATGAGTTATTGACAGCAACACAAATTGAGTTGGACCGCTTGAGTGTGGATGACGCTATTGGTTTTGCTTCAAAAATTCCAGCTTTGTGTAATGATAGTTCTGCAAATGAGTCCTTGGCAAAGAACATCATGGATGATATTGAATCCTCCAAACAGAGACTCTTGACAACTTCTGGATATTTAAAATGCGTTCAGGTATACTTAAAAATTTATTACTTTGAACTTTCTTGAAGTGGTTCGTATTACATGTTTTGTATTTCATGTGTTTTAAGTTGTCGGCAATGATTTTGACTTGCTTATTTACTGTTCATCTGATGATTTGCAGAGCAACTTGCATGTTATTTTGACTTGCAGATTTAGTTTTCTTTGAACAGTTAAACTATTTTCCTGTTCCTTAGTTTTATTCCAGCATATGCATTTTTAAATTTATTTATTGTTTTTATAGTTTGAACTTTCATTTTTAGTCTTAAACTTGTGTAACTAGTTTATTTTACTGTTAGATTTCAGTTTTATTTTGTTGTTCTAAAGTTATAGAGTTGTTAATTAGTTTGTAAACTTGGGTGTTGTGTGTCTTTGTTCTTGTGTTGTGTTTTTGTGTGTTTGTGTGTGTTTTGTTCTTGTGTTGTTGTGTGTTGTGTCTTTGTTCTTGTTTTGTTTGTGTTTTTGTGTGTCTTTGTTCTTGTTTTGTTTGTGTTTTTGTGTGTCTTTGTTCTAGTTTTTTGTTTTGTGTTTGTGTGATGTGTTTTTATGTTTGTAGGGTCTAGGGCCTATGACTAGGGGGTCTAGGACTCTAGGATTAGGGAGTCTAGGACTAGAGTCTAGGAGTAGTTTAGGACTATAGACACTAGGACTAGAATTTAGAACTAGAGTCTAGGATTAGGACTAGGGGGTCTAGGACTAGGGTCTAGGATTAGGGTCTAGGACTAGAGTAGGTTTAGAGTCTAGGTTCTAGGACTAGTGGGGTCTAGGAGTAGAGTTTAGGACTATAGAGTCTAGGACTAGAGTGATTAGGGTCAAGGTTCTAGGACTAGGGGGTCTAGGGGGTCTAGGAGTAGAGTTTAAGGACTAGAGTCTAGGTTTAGGGTCTAGGACTAGAGTAGGATTAGAGTCTAGGTTCTTGGACTAAGGGTCTAGGAGTAGAGTTTAAGGAAAGTCTAGGATTAGGGTCTAGGACTAGAGTCTATAGATTAGGGGGTTTAGGACTAGAGTCTAGGATTAGGGTCTAGGACTAGAGTAGGATTAGAGTCTAGATTCTAGGACTAGGGACTAGGATTAGAGGGTCTAGGACTAGAGTAGGAGTAGGTTTAGAGTCTAGGTTCTAGGACTAGTGGGGTCTAGGAGTTAGGACTATAGAGTCTAGGACTAGAATCTAGGACTAGAGTGATTAGGGGTCTAGGTTCTAGGACTAGGGGGTCTAGGGGGTCTAGGAGTAGACTTTAAGGACTAAGGGTCTAGGAGTAAAGTTTAAGGAGAGTCTAGGATTAGGGTCTAGGACTAGAGTAGGATTAGGGGGTTTAGAACTAGAGTAGGATTAGAGTCTAGGTTCTAGGACTAAGGGTCTAGGAGTTAAGGAGAGTCTAGGACTAGAGTAGGATTAGGGTCTAGGTTATAGGACTAGGGGGTCTAGGGTAGGTTTAGAGTCTAGGTTCTAGGACTAGTGGGGTCTAGGACTAGGGGGTCTAGTCTAGGACTAGAGTAGGATTAGAGTCTAGGTTCTAGGACTAGGGGGTCTAGGCCTAGGGGGTCTAGGAGTAGCGTTTAAGGACTAGAGTCTAGGATTAGGGGGTCTAGGACAAGAGTAGGATTAGGGGGTCTAGGACTAGAGTAGGATTAGAGTCTAGGTTATAGGACTAGGGGGTCTAGGACTAGGGTCTAGGAGTAGAGTTTAGGACTATAGTCTATGACTATAGAGTTTAGGACTAGAATCTAGGACTATAGAGTCTAGGACTAGTGGGGTTTAGGACTAGGGGGTCTAGGACTAGAGTCTAGGACTAGTGGGGTTTAGGACTAGGGTCTAGGAGTAGAGTTTAGTACTATAGAGAGTCTAGGACTAGAGTAGGATTAGGGTCTATGACTAGAGTATTAGAGTGTTCTAGGACTAGGGGGTCTAGGACTAGAGTCTAGGATTAGGGTCTAGGACTAAAGTAGGATTAGAGTTTAGGTTATAGGACTAGGGGGTCTAGGACTAAAGTCTAGTATTAGGGTCTGGGACTAGAGTAGGTTTAGAGTTCAGGTTATAGGACTAGGGGGTCTAGGACTGTATTAGGGTCTGGGACTAGAGTAGGATTAGAGTTTAGGTTCTAGGACTAGGGGGTCTAGGCCTAGGGGGTCTAGGAGTGTTTAAGGACTAGAGTCTAGGGTTTAGGGGGTCTAGGACTAGAGTAGGATTAGGGGGTCTAGGACTAGACTCTAGGTTATAGGACTATGGGGTCTAAGACTAGGGTCTAGGAGTAGAGTTTAGGACTATAGAGTCTAGGACTAGAATCTAGGACTAGAGTATAGGACTAGTGGGGTTTAGGACTAGAGTCTAGGAGTAGAGTTTAGTACTATAGAGAGTCTAGGACTAGAATCTAGGACTAGAGTCTAGGATTAGGGTCTATGACTAGAGTAGGGATTAGAGTCTAGGTTCTAGGACTTGGGGGTCTAGGACTAGAGTAGGTTTAGAGTCTAGGTTCTAGGACGAGTGGGGTCTAGGACTAGAATCTAGGACTAGAGTCTAGGATTAGGGGTCTAGGACGAGTAGGATTAAAAGTCTAGGTTCTAGGACTAGGAGGTATAGGACTAGGGGGTCTAGGAGTAGAGTTTAAGGACTAGAGTCTAGGATTGGGTATAAGACTAGAGTAGGATTAGGGGGTCTAGGACTAGAGTAGGGGGTCTAGGATTAGGACTATAAAGTCTAGGACTAGAGTCTAGGATTAAAGTCTAGGACTAGGGGTTTAGGACTAGGGGGTCTAGGAATAGAGTTTAAGGATTAGAGTCTAGGATTAGGTAGGGTCTAGGACTAGAGTAGGATTGAGGGTCTAGGACTAGAGTCGGTTTAGAGTCTAGGTTCTAGGACTAGTGGGGTCTAGGACTGGGTCTAGGAGTAGAGTTTAGGACTATAGAGTCTAGGACTAGAGTAGGATTAGAGTCTAGGTTCTAGGACTAGGGGGTCTAGGAGTAGTCGTAGAGTTTAGGACTATCGAGTCTAGGACTAGAATCTAGGACTAGAGTAGGATTAGAGTCTAGGTTCTAGGACTAGGGGTCTCGGACTAGGGGGTCTAGGACTAGAGTCTAGGACTAGAGTAGGTAGGATTAGAGTCTAGGTTATATGACTATTGGGGTTTAGGACTAGGGTCTAGTCGTAGAGTTTAGGACTATAGAGTCTAGGACTAGAATCTAGGACTAAAGTCTAAGGACTAGAGTAGGATTAGAGTATAGGACTAAAGGGTCTAGGATATAGGACTAAAGGGTCTAGGATTAGGGTCTAGGACTAAAGTAGGTTTAGGGTCTAGGACTAGGGTCTAGGAGTAGAGTTTAGGAATAGAGTAGGACTAGAATATAGGGACTAGAGTCTAGGATTAAGGTCTAGGATTAAAGTAGGATTAGAGTCTAGGTTCTAGGATTAGGGAGTAGAGTTTAGGTCTAGGACTAGGTCGTCTAGGACTGGAGTCTGGAGTCTAAGACTAGGATTAGGGGATTTAGGACTAGGATTATAGTGAAATAGGGGGTCTAGGGTCTAGGTAGGACTAGGGTCTAGGAATAGGGGGTCTAGGACTAGAGTCAGATTAGGGGGTGGGCCTAGGATTAGGGCCTCGGATTAGGGGGTCTAGGACTGGGGGGATTAGAAGAGTCTAGGATTAGTTTAGGACTATATAATCTAGGACTAGAGTCTTAGGGTATGACTAGGGGGAGGGGAGGGGGTCTAGGACTAGAAGGGATTAAGGGGTCTAAGACTAGTACTAGGATTAGGCCTAGGACTAGTCTAGGACTAGGTAGGGTCTAGTTACTCGGTCTAGGATAGGACTAGAGGTTCCCGTGTCACGGTCCGTCCGGGGGTGGTCCCAGGTAGCGTTCGGGTCCTGCGTTAGGTCCAAGTTGGGTCCGTCCAGGCCAGGTTCGTGCAGGTCCCTTGGGCCGCGTGTATGGGTCCTTGTTTGGCCAGGAGAGTCCAGGTCCCCCCGGTCACCCAGGTCTGACCGATTTTTGGGTTAGGTGACCAATTTCTGGGTCGAGTCATTGGGGTCCATTGGGTGGGGGGTTTCGTACCGCGTCCTAGGTCCGTGTTGGGCCAAGTTTGTGTGGGCCGCGTTTGGGGTCCTTGTCTGGCCAGGTCTCGCGTCAGTGCCAGGTCCCCCCGGTCACCCGAGTTTGATCGATTTCTGGGGTCCTTGTCTGGCCAGGTCTCGCGTCAGTGCTAGGTCCCCCCGGTCACCCGGGTTTGATCGATTTCTGGGTCGGGTCACCAGGGTCTCGTGCCGGGTCCCCGGGTTAGGACACGGGGTCTCGTTGCGTCTTGGGGGACCTGGGGTTCTTTCGGGGTCCCGGCTCCCCGGGTCCTTACGGGTCTCGGGGTTCCGGGTCCGATCGGGGGTTCCGGCTCCCAGTGGGTCTCGCGTTCGTGCGTGTCCTGGGTTCAGAGGTCCGGGGGGTGGCTTGGGGGGTCCGAGGAATCAGGTTCGTGGTTTAGGGGTCTCATGGGACTTTGTGTCTCTTTCATGTAGGATCCTGGGTTCGGAAGTCTGGGGTCCCCTCGAGTCCCGGGGATTTTGGGTCTCGAGCCGCGTCCGGGGTATCGGGTTCGTGAGTGTCCCCCGGGCCGCTCCGGGGGTCCTGGGCCGAGTCTGGGGTCCCAGGTCCAGCCGATTTCTGAGTCGAGTCATCGGGGTCTCTCAATCTGTTCGGGGGGTTCCAGGTCCTTCCAGGAGGACTTGGCGAGGGGACCTGGGTTCTGGGTCCTTTTTCCACGGGTGATCGGGGGTGTCCCGACCGAGGTCTTTGGCTGTGTTCGAGGGTCGGGTTCGTGCGGGTCTTTGGGTTCCGAACCCTATTGTATTTTCTTTCTTTTTTTTGATGGGGTGAAAAGATTAAGTTGCTGCTCTTGATAGTTTGGTTTCATTTTCAAGTGTGGCATCCTTCTAGGATTTGTGATGTCTTATAATTTCATTTTTCTTTGAAATTTACTGAGAGAACATCAATATGTGCCTCGACCACGGGAGACACTAATCAGATTGAGAGAAATAGTTCTAATAATCGCATAAGGCCAACGCGGTTAATACTTCAAAAAGCTTATTATGTCAAAAATGTAAGGAATTTGGCCATGCTATGGAAGGTTGTAGTAACCCAAGAATCTGGTGCTGAAATATCTGTAACTATGTCAAGTAGTTCAAAAGATGAGAACCATCAAAGACAATAGATTGAAAGTTGCTATTCAGGCTGCTTTAATGGGAAGGCATGAAATTTACAAAAAGAAAGAAGTATCTAATCAAACTGATGAGGTTTCTACCTTAGGCACAAATTTGAATTGTTAAATGACTTCAAATGACCCTATTAACTCTTTTTTAGATAATTGAGGTACCAAATTGAACTTAACAAAATAAATGAAGTACCAAATTAGTAATTATCTAAAAGTTACATTTCTTTTAGTATTTTAATCACTAATGGTAAAACTCTTTAAAATGAAACTTTCTTTTAACAGGAATCAAAATAATCTCTGTAAATTTCAAATACAGAAAAAACCTCTCCTTATGAAATTGATTATCCCTTTCATTTGCATCTTGGTTTTCTAATTTCTCACTCAAGCTTTTGTCTTTTTTGTGATTTGTGACAAGGTTACTCGCTGCGAAGTTCTCTTCGAAACTAATCGAACAAAATCTGTCAAAAATTCAATCTTCTTACATCCAATCTATTTGACCGTGCATGTGATCTTTTTAGGGTTGTAAGGATTGTATGTATCCCTAGAGTCACATTTTATTCCTTGCTAACTAGTAGTTTGATTTGTCTTTCCATTTTCTTTAGATTGAGGTAGAGATTTTGTGAATTCAAAAATGACTCTTGGGATTCTTAGTTATTCTGAGGTGAATGAAGCTAATTTTTTCTTTCCCAATTTCATATTGATTTTCTGCCAATTGAATTGTTTGCGTGTTGAATATGATATTTGATGCAATGAACTATTTCTAGTGGTACTGTTGCATGTGCATTTTTGTTTCTTAGTTTTGCTGAGAATGAAATTGAAATGTTGATATGGGAATTTATAAGAATTGAGAATGTTTTATACAAATTAGGAATGATTTGGAACTAAGGATTTGAATCGTTGCAATTTGGTCAATTTGAAATTTTTTGAATAAACATTTAACAGAAATAAAATAAAATATATATTTTTAAATTAAAATAAATTTATTATTCATAAAAATATCTTACGTTAATTTCTCTAAAATTTAACTTTTCACTCGTGTGTAAACTAATTTTAGGTTTATAAATTAGTTAATTTGATTTAATAAAAAATTTATTGTTAAGTATTTTTCAAAATGTTAAGAAAATAAATTAAGAAATTAATTTTTGAAGTCTTAAAAGGTAAAAGTGTATTTTATGAATACATTTTAAGAGAAAAAAAAAGAAGAAGCAAATTGTTTTAAGAACTAGTGTAGTTGTAAAAAAGTAATAGTCAGTTGATAGCAATTTGTTTTTTTTGTCAAAATCAATGACAGGAAACACTGCAAAAATAAATCAAAAAATACATCTTATATTTATTTATTATATTTCTTAAAAATAGAATAAGGAAGGAACTGCAAAAATAAAAAAAGGAAAAAAAAAGAAAAAAGGAAAAGAAGAAAAGTGTTCCATTATCTGATCCCTAACTTTTGACGCTGTCTCTCACACACTCTGCGGCCTCGTTTTCACCGGCGACTTTCTCTGCTCCGGCACCGGAGTCCACCGGAGTGGTCTCTTTATGAGTCTGATTGAAAAATTATTTGTAAAAGATTTTTAAATGAATTATAAATTTAGTTTAAAAACTGAATATTATTATTTATTTTATTTACTTAAATTGGTGAAGTTGTGTGAATTATTCATTAATGACTCAAAGTTACCTTTTAAATTAAATGTTTCAGAGAGCATTTGAGTTGATTTATTTAAAAGTAACCTTTTCTTCTTTTGGCTTGATATACTTCTAAGGCATCTCGGAAGCAAGTCATAAATAATTTTATAGTAAATTTGTATGTAATGATCTTCACATATATCCGAACATGCCTGAATCTATTTTCACTCTAAAAACTAGTGATGAATGTGATTGTTTGAAATGTCCGTCTGTTAAATGTGAATAACTTATATCACTGTTAAAAAAATAATTTACATAATGTTTAAATTTATGCATCGATCAGAAGGAAAACAACATGACAGATAGAAATATAAAATTGGTAAATGTCCTTTGGTAGGTGGATGGCGGCGTGTGTAAAGCGGAAGGGTAAATTAGGAAATATGAAAAGAAAAAGTAAAAATAAGTTTATATGAGATGATGAAGGAGGCGAGTGATATCGAAAGGCGGAGAGAGAAAGAAAGAGAGATGGGTTGCATCGTGAATCTCAACAGCGCAGCAACCGCTTCACTTCGGTTGCCCACTCCGACTGAAGGCGACAAGAAGGAGCGTGGATTTTGTTGTTTTCCCCGTCGCCGCCACCACCGTCGTCATCATCAGTTCCGACCCCCTTCCGCTCCAACCGCCACCAATTCCCGTTCCCATTCTCTGGTTCGTATCTTCATTTTTACTTTTATCATTCATTCTATTTGATTGGATTCACAATTCACCGTCATACACACAAACAGACCGTCACCAATGAAGCGCTCAATGTTATGATTTCTGG
>Ga0214545_1001236_pt1 | contig 46876 bp, 26 predicted proteins | sample CNSS4metaG_FD_160064 | JGI IMG/M metagenome (GOLD analysis project Ga0214545, IMG submission 160064) | Root nodule microbial communities from cowpea collected in UCLA plant growth center, Los Angeles, California, USA - CNSS4 | ecosystem: Host-associated > Plants > Roots > Nodule | place: USA... | reverse complement strand
CATAAAATAAAATCAAATAAAAAAACAAAAACAAAAGCTACAAAATCTAAAAATAAAATAAAGCTTACCCGGGAGAAGAAAATCTATCTGTGCAGGTGTTTATTTGAATTGCTCCAACATTTCACTAAAAATCATCAACAACATTTCACCAAAATAAATCACCTTACATAAATTCCCATGAACAGAAAAAAAAAATTGGTATTTACTTTGACATTCCCTCTGTCAACAACAACTACAAAAGTTCAAAATAAAAAGAAAATAAGCAACTGGCAACATTTTGTAACATTTGAATAATTTTTTTTAGGAACCACAAAGAATGGAGGAGCCGGAGGGGTTTAGGAAGAAGGAGAAGACAGAAGATGCAAACCACCTTAAATCCTTACCTCTCGAAGCCTTGCTTCTCCGAAACTCAAACCTAAAAATTTCAAAATGAAAAGTTTCCAAAAATTAACACAAATAAGCAACCGACAACATTTTGTAACATTTGAATAATTTTTTTTTAGGAACCACAAAGAATGGAGGAGCCGGAGGGGTTTAGGAAGAAGGAGAAGAAAGAAGATGCAAACCACCTTAAATCCTTACCTCTCGAAGCCTTGCTTCTCCGAAACTCAAACCTAAAAATTTCAAAATGAAAAGTTCTCAAAAATTAACGCAAATAAGCAACCGACAACATTTTGTAACATTTGAATAATTTTTTTTAGGAACCACAAAGAATGGAGGAGCCGGAGGGGTTTAGGAAGAAGGAGAAGACAGAAGATTCAAATTTCAAATTCCTCGTAAGCCACAACTCCAAAAGATGATGCTTAACTGAGCGGGAAGAGATAAAAGGGTGAGATAAAAGGGTTAAAAGAGAAGAAAGACAAAAAAACCAAAAAATTGGACAACTGTCAGAAAATTAAATATGGATATAAGGGACTTTTCCAGAGGGCATTGTTTTCTTATATTTTAGAAGTTTTAAATATGTTAAATTACTTTTTTGATTCCTCTATTTGTCAAGAAATTTCAGTTTGATTATCAAGTTTTTTTGTTGTCTTAATTTGGTCCTCATTTTCTTAAAAATAATTTGTTCTTATCGTTAGTTTGACCAAACGGCGTTAAAGTCAATGCCACGTGTCAATTTTTGGTTTTTTTGAATTTTTTTTAAAATTTTTAAAATTTTTTTACACGTATCACTCCATAGTTGTGTCACGTGTCAAAATAACTCAATTTGGTCTCTATATTTGTTTTTAGTTTCAATTTAGTTCCAATTTTTGTAAAAATGAAATAATATTGGTTTTCTTTAAATTGACATTAAATTTACTTTTTTATAAATCTTATGGTGATATTATTACTAAAATTAATGTTTTTATTAAATATGCTATAAATATTTTAAATTAACTTTAAATTTTATACAAAACATTAGACTTTAGTTTTGTTTTGAACTTTCAATTTAGTTCCTAAACTTATGTGTGACAAGTTATTTGATTTTTAATTTTCACTAAGTTTGTATAATATGATACACTTGATACCTTTATATATGGTGACAAAATTGTTAATTTTTGAAATTAAGTTTGGGGTTTAACTTTGTTTTATAATAAAACTAGAAAAAAAAAACTTGTTTAAAAATATTTTTACAAATATTTAATAAAAATGTCAATTTTATTAAGAATATCATCATAAGTTGTATACAAAGATTAAATTGAGTTTCAATATAAGGAGGAACAATATTGTCTTATTTTTACAAAAATTGGGACTAAATTGAAACTAAAAACAAATATAAGGACCAAATTGAGTCATTTTGACACATGACACAACTGTGTAGTGACACGTGTAAAATATAAAAAAATATATAAACAAATTCAACAAAAAAAATCAACAAAAAAATTCAAAAAACTCAAAAAAACTTGAAATTGACAAGTGGCGTTGACTTTAACACTGTCTGGTCAAAATTAACGGCGATGACCAAATTAAATCACTTTTTAAGAAAATGAGGGTCAAATTGAGACAACACAAAACTTGAAAATCAAACTGAAATTTCTTGACAAATAAAAAGACCAAAAAAATAATTTAACCAAAATTTAATACTACAAAGAAGGAAAAACCTTCTTTCATATTTGGTCGCTATCTTGGATCACAAGGAAATGGAGATTGTCGCAATTGTGTTGCTAGGAAAGGAGGTATTAGAAAAAAAAAATTGTATTCAAATTTACAAAAATCCAATCTTAAATTTTTCGTGTGTTCTTATATTTTTAAAGAAAACTCGTATAGACAGTACATAATCTTAAATTAATTATATATGCAAGGTCGTGCTTTTTTTTTTCGTTTTTTTTAAATAAATATTATTGTTATTATATTTAAATGAACAATTTATTTAAATAATTATAATTATTGTTTTAATCATGTATAGGGATAAATATAATATTTAAATATAGGATAGGATTACGTTAGGAGAACTAATTAATTAGTTATAAGGTTTTTTAGTTAAATTAATTAATACAAATACTAATACTTATAATGGATTAAATAATTAATATTTAAATTGATTAATGATGCATAATAAAATAAAATGATTATATTATTAACATTTATAATTAAATCTTATAGTCAGTTGAGAATTAAACGTCGACATATTATACAATATGATTCCAAAAGCACCGACTGATGAATTGTTTTTATGTTTTTTTTTTTAAATCCTGTTGCCATTCCATTATAAACAATCATAATAGATATTTTGTTTTAATTTGTTGTATTTCTTTATAGTTATATAATGATTTTAGTTTTTTTTCGATAAACGAAAATTATGTATATTATTATTATTGTTTAATTTGTTTAATTAATAATAATTTTGGAGTTGATCTAATTAGAGTTAAGTAACATTTATTTTTGTGATTTTTTTATTATATAATTTGCTCATTAATTTTTTTATTAAGATTAACCAACTGTGTTTTAGATTAGATACTTTCCATTAAAAAAATAAATTTAATTAAATTTTAAAATAATTTCATTTATCAAAATGTGAAGAGTCTCTTTTGACGGTAAGCAAATATTTTTTATGTTTCTTTCCGATAACTCTGCAGTTTGATCCTTTTGAGTGGCTTTATATTTGGTGAGGGTGTTTCATATTATTGTCATTTAAACACTCTGCAACACTTCATTCATACAAGAACAAAGGAAACTATTACGATTTTACGATTTTCTTTTTTTCAGAACTCAATCATGTTCATGAATCCGTTTGAGGTTATTATATCTACATTTGGGTTCCTTTTTTTTTTTTGTGATTTTGGTTAAAATACAATTTTGTTCGACACAATGTTATTTTATAGTATTGTTTTTTTGAACGTTAATGGTTCAAAGTTGTGTATGCCACAGGAGTTTCTGGTGTTTGATGAAGGATTCTTTCTTGAATGGACAAGTCTTTGTTGATGTGAACGAACTACTTTTCCAATCCCAGGGGAAATATCTTGAACATTGAGTTTGAGGAAACACATATGGCTGAGAGGAAGTTTTGTGCTACCTACGAGATTTTAGGGTTTTATGATTTAGATGATGTTGAATATGTGTGTATTTTGTATTGTGGTGATAGTTACTTTCAACAAATTGTTTCAGTACAATGGATGCCAAATTTTCCATTTTAGGCTTTAACCATGTCGTGATAAAATTTGTTAATAAAATTGTCGATAGTTTTTTTTTTAATTCGTTGGTAAATTTGTATGCAATTGAATCTTTTACAATTTGTTAGTAATTTTGTCGGTAATTGTTTTTTTGAAAAGTCATTTGTAAATTCGTTAGTAATTGCATTTTTTAAAATTTGTCAGTAATTTTGTTGACAATGAGTGTTGATTTTTCCATAAAATTTGATAAAGTATTTGTTACAAGTTAAATGGAAATGGGTGAGAAGAAGAAGAGAAGAAAGATTAGAAGGAGGATCAAGAGGAGGAGAAGGAGGAAGAAGAGGTGACGATGACAAACGACAATGATTGTGGCAATGATGAAGGAGAATGAGGAAGAAGAAAACGAAGAGGAGATAAAGGCAACAGATGTGACGATGATGTCGACGATGTTAGACACGACAATGGAAGAGGAGGAAGAAAAAAAAATGAAATTTTCTTCATTATGGATCACGAGTATGATAAAACTTATTTTGATCATTGTGTTCTTATGAAGAAATTTTCTAGTGAAAAATATATTATTCTCTTCCTCTATGTTAATGATATGTTGATTGTGGTCATGATAAAAATGACATTCAAAGTCTTAAAAAAAAATGAGAAGTCCTTTGCAATTAAGGATTTAGGTCTTGTAAAACAAATCCTTGACATGAAAATTGTTCGTGATAGAAAAAAATGAAAAATTGTGACTACCCCAACAAAAATATATTGAAAAGGTATTAGAGAGATTTCATATGAAAAATTCTAAACCTGTTAGCACTGAACTTATAGGTCACTTCAAGCTGAGTTCAAAGTAGAGTCCTAAAAGTGAGAATGAGAAAGAAGAAATGCATAATATTTCATATTCATATGTAGTTTGTAGTTTGATGTATGTCATGGTGTGTACGAGGTCAGACCTTGCTCATGTTGTTGGTTTTATGACTCGTTTCCTTGCTAATCCTGAAAAAGAGCATTAACAAGTTGTGAAGTGGTTACTTAGGTATCTCAAGAGTACTTCAAGAGTTTGTTTATGCTTTGGAAGTGATAAGTCTGTGTTGAATGGTTACACATTGTTGGGAAATCACGAACTAAAAGTAATCTCTTCAAGCGGAAGCACATCCACAAAATAAGAGCAGAAAAATAAATAAAAGCACACAGAAAATTTAACGTGGTTCGACACCTCAAGGCCTACATCCACAAACACTCAAAGAAGTATTATCACGCAAGCGCAAATTTTCGGGCTAAAATTGCAAACCTTCTTACAATTTTTTATGGACCAAAACTGCAAACCCTTCATAGTGCAATTTTTTAGGACCAAAATTGCAAACCCTTCATGGTGCAATTTTTCTGGCAAAAATTGCAAACCTTCCAATGACACACAACTACCCAAGTCTCCTATACACCCAACAGACCTATTGAGTTGCGGTGACAATTCCAAAACCAACTCTTTACTTTTATAATACTTTTCTGCAGCTCTCTTCTTCATATCACTCGATGTGGGACTTTGGTGAATACCCACTTGAGAACTAACATATCTTCCCTTCACCAAAAGTCTCACATGCTATGGAACAAACATTTGACACACCACCAACATATATGCTTGAACCCCTCTTGCTACTAGTGATCCAACAAATCTGCTTGAATCACCCTTGTCATTGGTGATCTGCATGGACTCCTTAATAATGACAATCTTTCTTCATCATCGACCCTCACCGCCTTGCACATCAGACTTGTTGTCGGCAACTTTCACATCATTGTCACTAACAATTCTCTAATACTCAAGGAGAATCCATCATTAACACCACCTTGACCAAGCCATGGCACCATCACAACACCATGATGCAACACCCACTATTGACGAAGCATAGTGTGAGGCACGAAAAACACCACCATTGGAGATCTCAAGCTTTACCCTCACCACGCAGATCCAATGTTACCAATCATCGCAGTCCACCACACACAACAACCAGAGTATATCTGTAAACTGTAGAGCAGTTCCTCCATACACATACGACAAACCACGACTCACACAGATCAGATCTCGATCGTACATCACTCACGGGCCATGTGAGCACCAACTGCAACCTCCTCCCAAAATTTTGGAGCATCTTGCCACACACGGACTCCACTCTCTTCAAAGAACGTTGATTCTGGTCAGTATGCCAAATTGCTCCTCTTCCTCCCTTGATTAGAAACCCTTGGTAAGAACCTCAACTCTGATACCACTGTTGGGAAATCACGAACTAAAAGTAATCTCTTCAAGCGGAAGCACACCAACAAAATAAGAGCAGAAAAATAAATAAAAGCACACAGGAAATTTAACGTGGTTCGACACCTCAAGGCTTACATCCACAAACACTCAACAAGAAGTATTATCACGCAGGCATAAATTTCCGGGCTAAAATTGCAAACATATTTTTTAGGACCAAAATTGCAAACCCTTCATGGTGCAATTTTTCTGGCAAAAATTGCAAACCTTCCAATGACACATAACTACCCAAGTCTCCTATACACCCAAGAGACCTATTGAGTTGTGGTGACAATTCCAAAACCAACTCTTTACTTTTATAATACTTGTCTGTTGCTCTCTTCTTCATATCACTCGATGTGGGACTTTGGTGAATACCCACTTGAGAACCAACACACATATGCAAACATGGCAGGGATATGGATTATAGGAAGTCAACTTGTGGTTATATGATGACTTTTGTAGGGGGAGCAATGTCATGGCAATCCAAACTACAACAATGTGTCGCTCTTGTGGATGCAGAAATTCCTATAAGATTTGTGATAGTCAAAGTGCAATCCATCTTGGTATAACTTAACTTTTCATTCAAGGTCAAAACATATTGAAGTCTGATATTATTGGATACAAGATGCATTAGAGATGAAGCAATTATCATTGAAGAAAATCCATACTAATAAGAATGGGTCAGATATGATGACAAATATTACCTATAGGAAAATATGTTATATGCACGGAGAAAGCCAATTTGGTTGACTATGGCTCTAATTAATTGTTGAAGGGGAGATTTGTCATGTGGATCACCAATTTATTGAGGTCAGAATGATTTAATTAAAAAAAAAATAAACATGAGTTTTTTTTATGGGCTTCCAACCCATTATGTAATCTAAAATATGCAACCCTTGCATCATATTTGTTAAAAGAGAGAATATAGTAGAGACACAAAGATAGAAGTTGGGAGTGTCTCTGGTGACAAATGAAGAGAACCCATCAGAGAGTGTGGGAGTGAAGAAGAAGAAGAAGAAAAGAACAACCAATTTATCTTATGCAAGCTTGTGCAGGGAAGTTATCTTGGAGAAAATATTTTATTCCTCATCTCATATATTAGGGTTTCCTCGATTTAAGTACCCTATGAGGTTTGTTATCCACTTTGTTGGACTTAGTCTTGTGGATGAATTTTTCCTCCATATTGAAAATTTTCCACTTTTAAAAGTTTTGGTGTCTACGGGTTCCTCCCTTCTCTGTTTTATACATTTTATTATTTTACATATTATTTATTTAGGGAAAATTTGATATGAATTTTTATTTCCGCTTGTTTATATGTTAATTTTGAAATCTTCATTATATACAAGATAAGTTAGAAAGCAATTGTATATTTATATAAATAAAAGTATTTAACTACTATATATGATTGAAGAAATATTTAACATTTTTATATTTAAGTGGAAAAATGTTTTAAATTAAATGAAAATAAAAAAGTACATATATAAAAGGAGATTAATAGATTAGTTTATCATTTGAAATTTAACATAAACTCACGGTCATTATGAAGGTTAATGTAGTTTTCATAAATAATAGGGATGAAAAAGAATTACATGTACGTGGCGAGACTTGGCCGTACGTATTTTTTAGTTTATGTCGGAAAGTCAAGTAATTTTTATTTTTAAGTAACACTTTTGTTTTTGGTGAATTACCGAAAATAGGCAAAACTCCACCAAAACTTCTTAATTTAAATTACATTTTTAGTCTCTTGCATTTAAAATCAAGTATCTTTTAAATTTTTTTAAGAATATAAAATCATTCATAATTTAAGCTATATAAAAAATAAATTGAAATTCTTTTATATCTTGCTATCAGTTAGAAGATGTTATTGATAAAGAATTAAATAATCAAATAAAAAATTAAAATCATGTGATTTGTTCAGGCACGTCTGTGGGCTCATTACGTATATCATATAGAGGCCCAAATAGAATACGCTACCCGGATTAGATTGGGCTAATAGATTTTGAAGCCTTGATGTATTGAGAAAAAGAAATGATTTGGAAGGTTCCCAATCCCATTGGATTGAATAGCACCGTGTTTGGCTGCAGCGTAGTTAGTGTTGGAGACTCAATGAAATCTATGGTGGTTTAGCGGGTATGGATCGGAAGCAGTACCGGCTCGGACCCAAGAATATGGATTATAGCTTCTTGCTTTTGCTCCTCCTCTTCCATGGCTCCCTTCCTCACTCTTCTGGTTTACCTTCTCTCTTTTTGTACTTTATCACTTAAAGAAAAAAAGAAGAAGACATCTTCTACTGATTTTACAATTTTTATTTGTAATCATCATCGCGTTAAGATAAAATTCGATATTAAGCTTGAGCATGGATACGCAGAAATAAAAAGGGCAGTTATTTTTTTTCTTTTTGAAATACTTAGTAGTTTGAACAGTTAGTACTGTGATCGTTTAGGATCCGGGTAATTCTTTAATTATGTTCCTTTCTGATAGATACGCACTCTGGCGTTGCTATATCAATTCGCTTCTCGAATTGTTTGAGACGCATAGTGATGTTTTTGAGTTGGTGTTACAAGGTTCATTTCTGATTAATACTAACTTGACCCACGCTGGCAGTGTTGGTCGTCGATCTTTGGTCTCATTTCCGTGATTCCATCTTTCTCAGATAGGACATTCTATCAGAACCAAAATATCAAATGTTACATTTGTTGTTCTTTTTTTGTCCATCCATTGTGTTGGTGAAGAAAATGGAACTGATTTATTGGATCATGTGTTGATATAAAGAAAAATTGGGTTTGTTTCAGCCAACCAAAAACCTTAATTTTGTTGTGAACGTGGGATAAATCGATGTACCTGTTATTACGACACATATATGTATTTACCTACTTTGTCTCTTTGTTTCTTACTTCTTTCTCATGGACACACACACATGAAATACTGTTATCTACCGATGTCTTGTCTTTGCACTTTGGCTTGCCTTGTCGGGATCATCGTTTCATTCTACTTTCTGCACACTTCTTTTTTCAACTTAAGCTAAAATGGACAATTGGGTATGCTTGCCATTACTTATGCACATCCTTTAGTAAACATGATGTTGTTGGAAATTTATCATAGTAATAATCCTGATTAAGTTTACAATGAGTAGTGAACTACTTTTTTAGTGTTAGGTTATTATCGATCATAATGGGCAAACCATGCACAGCCATTACTATTCTGTCATAATCATAATCTGTCTTGTAATTCGATTTTCATTCCATTTTATGCATTTTTTGTTTGCAATTAATAATGCATCTTGTGATAAAATGTGTAACAACTGGTTGTTATGCAATTGAAGAAGGTATCTACATAATCAAATGAGATATGTAGCAAATTGTTTTTGTAGGTTAATGTTTTAATCTCATTTTATCTTACTTGTTACGGCTCCTTTGTTACACAAAGTTGTTAGCGGAATAGTCTTCTATGCATTTAATTCTCAGTTCTCTTTGTCTTTTTCTGAATGCAGGTAAATCCAGTGGAGTGTGTGTTTCTCAAGGAGGTCGTTTTCCTCCCTTCAAATCTGAGGGTAGTGTTCCCAAAAAGGGTCCTAAAGATTTGACCCTCTGCCGGATATTTCGCAAAAAGACTTGTTGTGATGTAACCCATACACATCCTGCTCTGATGTCTGTAAGGAAGCTTGCTACTACTGGGGAAGCTAGCGCAGAGTGTTTGCACTTATGGGAACTGTTGGAATGTTCCATTTGTGATCCGCGTGTTGGTACTCAGCCTGGACCTCCTCTTATTTGTGCTTCTTTATGCGAGAGAATTTATGAGGCATGCTCAAATGCTTACTTCTCTATGGATGTGAAAACACAGGTTTGTGGATGACTGTCACTTTTTCAAAATTGTTTATACAAGATTATGAAAATGCTTAGAGTCCTGCATCAGTTGGTTAAGAAACAAAAATTGGCATGCCTTTTGTCAAACATTCTTTTGTTTTTTTGTCAAGAAACAAAAATTTACACATTATTGGTTTGTCGTTAATAATTCACAGCAAAATGTTTTTAAGCTTTTAGCTCTGACCTAAGCTTTTTATTTTTATTTTTGTGGAATAGAGTTTTTGATATGTTTATATTAGCCTTTTTAATACCACAACATCGTTTAACTTGGCACCTTATACCCATTTTTTGATTGATTTGAAACACCAGATTCTAGCACCTTGTGGCGTAAATGACTTTGTTTGTGGTAGAGCTGCTGAATGGGTCTCCAACGGTACAGATCTTTGTGTTGCTGCAGGTTTTCGAGTGAGATCATCCGATATTGAATTTGTTGCCTCAGAAGAAGCTTCTTGTTATGGTGATAAATCCAGTCTAGGTTCTGTTGCTGATTCATGGAAGACTTCACAGTTTGAGTTGACCAAAAAAGCTGAGAGCTTGAGGATGTTGGATGATTTCCACCAATGGGTGAGGGAAATGCCATTCGGTGAAAGAGTTTCTTGGGCTATTGGAGGGATGGTTCTAACAGCAGGCTTGCTGTTTGTAAGGTCCGAATGCACTCTTTTTATTTCCAATTATTTATTAGCTGTGCATTTTTGTATGGTCCTGTTACATTAGGCAGGTAAAAGAGGACAACGTGTTGGAAATGCAGATTATCAGAAGTGATTATTCATGATTTTTTTACTCGGTGCATGTTATCATATTGCAGATAGTTTGCGATAAAATTAATATTTTGCCCTTTGACATTGTACCAAATTCAAGTAGAGTTGCATCTTAAGGATAATCTTGGATTTTTGTCATCTACTTTCTTTATGTTCATTCATTGAGAAATGTCCTTTGTAATTATTGTTGGAACGATGTTAATCTTCTTTTTGTATATTCTAATCATACAGCAAAAGGAAAAGCCATAGCCAACGCCAGAAACTCGCTGCAATAAAGCGAGCTGCCAGGAAGCTTGAGGGCAAGATGGTGGAGAAACTGCCTTCTAATGCTCAAGAATATAGAAGAAGAATTTCCAGATGAGTGTTTCTTGTATGTGATGTTGAGAACATAATTAACGGTGCTAGTTTGTAGTTGAGTCCTTGAGTTTCCTGTTATAATTATCAAAATGAAATCTTGCTGTACTTTGTACTCTCGCTTTTTATGTTCTTTCCTTCTTTTTGCATAGTTTTTTCGTAATATTCTTCCCTGGAATATAGTTTTCTTTAGACCGAAGTATAGTTGTAAAAAAGAGTTTGTTTGGTCTTTATGGCTTTTTTTTTTTCTGTAAAAAAATTATTGACTTATGAAAAACCATTGTTGTATAAAAGCCGGGATGCTTCCACATCTCCAACCCTTGTCCTCTAAGATTGCTTACTTCTTCATGCATCATGAGTCAATACTATCGAGTCATTGATGTCCAAATGCTGTGAGGGTATGTGGGAGGTATTATACCCTTGTTTAAAAGATCAGCAAAGGATGTCAGTAGCTTCGGGGTAGTGGAGAAATGTTAGAGGCATTTATAATTACATTTGAGGAAGAAAAACAAAAGTGATGCTGATTAAATCAAGAAAAAATGATAGATTATGCGTTATAAAAATGAAGTTCTCCATTTATTTTAGAAGTTTTATACTAAGTTTGTGAGGAGTACTATATATACCATAGCACATTCATCTTTATATAATATGTCGGTTAAAATTTATTAAAACTACAAAACCAGTAATTGGATTTCTGTCAGCTAACAGTGAAGATATATTACCAATCACAAAGTTCTATACATGAGATTTATAAAATGATTAGATGTCCATTAAAATTTAGCTATGTAGTGCTAAAACCTCTGTTGCTTACTGTTTTCAAACTTCTTTTTATGATAGAAAATTAGGCATAAATTTGAAATTCCTGGCTGCTTGGAGCACTTCTAATTTTGTTGGCAGAATTAGAAGCTGATGATGAAAGCATTGAGAAAACTCTGAACACAGGCTTTCGGGCGTGTCAGCCGAAACCACATTGTTTTGAACGATAGTTGAAAGAGATAATGGTTTCGAGCCATAGTCTCGGACGTACAGGTCTTGTTCTTTGGAGAAGGATGGGAGCTGATTATCACGAATTTTAATATTCTAATGCATTTTTTAAATAGATTTTGATATTTTAAAAAAATACATAACTTTAATATATTAACATTAGTATATTTGAAGGTTGAGCAGTGAATAATATATAAAAAAAATAAGTAGAAAATATAGACTCTATTTTCATTCGTGGACTGGGGTGGTAGATTTTATTTGTTGGACTTTACCATCTCATTTTGTTGTAAATCAAACATATCTCTTAATGAAGTATTAGAAGCTAATTCTTCCAAACACAGTGCTTGTTAAATTAAGTGCTACTCTTTTTCATATACACTTTATTATGGATCGGTATTGATTTGGTTGGCATGACCAAGAATCCCTTCACCTAAATTAAGATCAATTAAATAGATTGAAGGAATGGATTCTTTTCAATTCTAATTGGAATCAAACTAATTATATTTCATTTCATTGAAATATTAAATATATCTTATATGAATGAATCCAACTGTTTAATACACTTTTTTTTTATATATATTATAAGCTGTTTGTTATAACTTTCAATTTATTATTATTTACCGTCATTGATTAATTTTTTAAAATAACTGAATTTTAGGAGAACAACCATAAAAGAAGCTTTTGATTTTAATAAGATTTTATATATATACTGTTTTTGTCGGATTATTTTAAAAACATAAGTTTATGGATGAAATTTTTTTTAAAGATAATTGCTTTAGGACATAAAAGATATGTACTTTTTTATATTATATTATTTTTTGTTAATATTAATCTTAGTATTAATATTTATATTAATAATTTTAACATAAACATTTTTATTATTATTATCGATAATGTTGTTATTATTATAAGTATTTTTTTTAATTATAAAAAATGTTATTGTACTACATAATTTTATTAAATAAATTTTTAATTTTTTAAAAATTTATAATTTATAATTATTTATAATATTATTATTAGTGTTTTTAATTATTAAATATATAATTTTTAAATTGATTTAAATAAATATTATATTATTATTTTATATAAAACAGAAGAGAAAAAGATGTACGGGTCACAAACTAGATGCTTTTTGAAAAGCTGTAACAAATAAGTTCTAATACATTTTATTTTAGATTTTAGTATTCAAAATTCTTCTGATTTTTTTTATTGATTTTAGTCTACCTACTTCCTTATCTAATGTTACCAGCTATTTTGGTCTGGCCATATAATTTATTGTGTTTTTTTTGTCATATTCCGGTAAAAAATTAATAACATTCGACATAATAAATATAAAAAATAGATACTAAATAAAACACTTAAATTTTTATTTAAAATATGTTTTACTTTGAATATAAAATAAAGGGAGATAGAAACTCGAAAAAAAAATATACTACCATTTATTTCTATTACCATAATTGATTTCCCTATCAAACTATTATACTTGAAACCAGAACTGATGCAACCGATGAACATAATATTATAAAGCATGATTTGATTTTAATAATTGTGTTAGGTCTCTTTGTTATGGAAGTTTGGGCCGAATATAGTAAGTGTAGAGTTGGGCCTATGTTTCAGAACCAAAGCTGGCCCATATTCTGAACCCTATTATGAAAGCGTACAAGTAAAAAACCCTAATTTGCTTGCTATCATAAATCGCAGGTGTAGCGGCAAAGAGTGAAGGAGGTTTGTTCCGAGACCCGAAGCAGCAATGGTTATTCGTCTCTCTCTGTTTCATTGTTCAGCATCTGTAGCATTGCTATTCTTCTGTCTCTAACGGTTTTCATTTGAATTGGATACACAGGGGATCGATCTGAAGGCCGGAGGTAAGAGCAAAAAGACGAAAAGAACTGCACCAAAGTCCAATGATATCTACCTCAAGCTCTTGGTTAAGGTCGGTTTCAATTCACTTCTCTCATGCTTTTTTCTTTGTGGTCAGTGATGATAAATGTGATCCCAGCTCATTACGAGACCTTCACCATTGCAAGGTCCGGGAATAGAATTTTCCACATTTTTCTGAGCCACTTTCTCCCATAAGAAGTGTAGTTGTTATTTTTTGTTTGATTACTTCAGTTATGATGTTTTTAGAAATACTTAAGAAAGTTGCATTCAACCCTTCTTGTGAAACTGCACTTAATTTTTTTTTTGTTGTATGCTAGTTTGTCTTACTTCTTGCAGATCCGTTTTTACCTTAAACTCGTTTACTGAATTTTAAATTTGAAATCTTATCCCTAGAATTCCTTTAATAATGGATTGATGGAGATTTCCTGCTAGTAGATGAGAAAGGTTCCCGATGATGTTTTATCTCATTTTACCATGCTAATTCTGATTATAGATGATTAATATTCAGTTTAATGAACTGAGGGAACTGATCTATTTCACTGGTACTTGCCAATTTTTGACATTCAAGTTTACAGGTTTTGGAAAACCATCTATTTTTTGTTTGAACTATTTGTTCTCAAAATTTTCCGTGTTCATCTACAATACTTTCTTGAATATGTGTATTTTTCTTTTGTATACTTTAAGTGTTCTGATTTTTTTTAAATGATCAGCTTTATCGCTTCCTTGTCCGGAGAACTGGCAGCAATTTCAATGCTGTTATACTCAAGCGATTGTTCATGAGCAAGGTTAACAAGGCCCCACTTTCTTTGTCAAGGTTGATTAAGTATACCAAGGGAAAGGTTCGTTTTTTTGTGTAGTATTTTTCATTTTTATTTTTGTATTTGTTTCCATTGTTTTAAATTTTAAAATTTATCTTTGCAGGAAGAAAAGATTGCTGTTGTGGTGGGGACTGTAACTGATGATATTCGTGTTTATGAAGTTCCATCCTTGAAAGTTACAGCACTAAGGTTTACCGAGACTGCACGTGCAAGAATTGAAAAGGCTGGTGGTGAATGTTTGACATTTGATCAGTTGGCTCTTAGGGCACCTCTTGGACAGAACACGGTATGCTCAGAGGCTACTGTTGGTTTTTTTCTTTTTCTGAATGACTGTTTTTGTTCTCTTGAATGCTTTTGTTTTTTTCTCTTTTTATATCATTGCTTACCATATCCTTTGTAGTTCCATGTTTAATCTTCTGTTCTGCTTGAAGTTGTTATTTTTGCTTACTCATTTGGTTCATCTTAATTTTTGTTTTCGATCCATACTAATCTAACCAAAAATTAATATTGATTAATAAAAACCGAGTAATTTGATGAGAAACATAGGATTCATAGCTTAACTTTTTTGTGCCTAGAATTTGTTCTTTTTCTGAATATTGAGTGGTATGCTATTGGTTGAAATTTTCATATTATTTTATTTGTTGTCTGCCATCCTAATCCTGCGCAGCAAATGAATTACCTCCACATTGTTTCAGTCATATGCTTTAAATAATGCTGAAAGATTTTTGTATGTATGTATACATTTGCCGTGTTACCTGAACTGTGTAATTATTGAATGCAGGTTCTTCTTAGAGGCCCAAAGAATGCTCGTGAAGCTGTGAAGCACTTTGGTCCTGCTCCTGGTGTTCCTCACAGCCACACCAAACCTTATGTTCGATCTAAGGGAAGGAAGTTCGAGAGGGCTAGAGGAAGGAGGAACAGCCGAGGATTTAGGGTGTGATGTGATAGATAATTTTACGCTGGTATTATTACCTCTGGAATGCAGATTTTTCTTATATGTTAGACTGTGGAGGCAGTTTTCTTGTTATTTGTATTCTGATAATGATTTAAGTACGAAGTTTTCATTTTTGGCTCCTTTATTTTCCAATTGTGTTTTGTGGAAGCTTTAACTCAGTTTTGATGTCATAGATTGGATAATCGTTAATTATGTCATACATACTTTGGCCTCTCCCAACCTTACTACAAATTACGGAATTTTTGAACGACGAGCATCTATTTTTTCTCATGGAAAGGATTTGCCTAACTAGACTGTAGTGCTTTCAGAGATGTTTGTGGCACCCAATCTTTTCATCACTCAACTTCAAATTAAACTTGTCTTGATGCGCTCATTGGTAATAAGCCTATCCAAAATAAAAACATTATTACGTTTATTCCTCTATTGTATAGAAATGAACTTGTATATTTCGAACTCCACATTGATGATTCGTAATTGTTTTGAAATCTGATTTTTTAAATTTGCATACTCTGCTTTTCAATTTAAACTGTTTATTCCCTTTTTCTTATGTAGTTTATCGTAATAAAAAGATCAGTTAGGAAAACATGTACTTCATAAATTTAATTATAATAAGATTATTGGAGAACTTGTCAAACAAGTACAAAGAGAGCCTCTACGAAACGGAGCAAGCAAAAGTTGCCCTAAAATAGTCTGTGGATAGTACTTTATAAAATATGGCCATGATTCAGGGTCCAAACTTCTTAAGGAAATGATAGATGTGATTGGTCACATCCTTTGGTGCTTCTTGGTTGCTGAAGTGTGCAACACCTTCCAGCACCACCACTTCATCCAAAGTTGGCACATCTTTCTTAAAACCACCGTTGTGAACGTACTCCTTCGTCCCCGGTGAAGTGTACATCAAGTCATCGCCACCTGTAATGAACTTTACCGGAACATTCTCGATTCCCATTCCAGTCCACGATGCCGTTAGCTCCCAGTTTCTGCAAAACCATTCAAGATGCTACTATTAGCCACAGTTCCTGCTAATTTCTTATTATTTTTATCCAACCTCTAATATCATAGTATCAAACTGCAATTCTCCCCGTTCTGTTGTGAATAGTTCTACATTTCATGTTAATTATAGTATTAGTATGAGTTTAACTCAACTTCCCTGATAGGTGCAATTCAACAAAGACAACAAATAGCACAACAAGAAGATGATAATAAGAGAATATCAAAACATCATTTTTGTTTAACATGGTTCAATTAAAGTATCAATAGTTTGGATTAATTTTCACGGATCATGTAATTGAAATTTTCTATTTACAGAAATAGTGAATAAGATTTAGCACATATCGTTGAGATTGAACAGAATCATGAAAATGAAAATGTCGTGGTATTAGTTTCTCAACACACAAGAACATGTACACAAGAGAATAAAAGAATGGATCTCACAAGTTGAGATTTCTGTAGTAGTTCAAGCCTCCAGTGAAGCCAGTCCTCTGAAATTTAGTAACGTAGTAATCAAGATCTTGTTGAGAGAGCCAAGACGGCAAGGTGGGTGAAGTATGGGGATTAAACCCAGTTTCATGCCCCGCTTTTGGAAAAACTGGTGGACCTGATATGTCTTGAAAACCAGCACAAAGAAGAACATAAGACAACAATGACAAACTGCACTCCAAGATGAATGAAAAACAGGTACAATTGTCAGACCAGTTTTTCGCGCAGTAAATATGTTGTTTAACAGATACGTAATGTCAACGCAAGCCATGGCGGCTTCCGTCTTTCCTGTTTCCTGCCATTCATATGATAACAGCATCAATCACATGTTCATACCATAAAATAAAACTATTTCATCCATTGAGAGATTTTGAAACCACACTCACTGCTTCTTCAAATAAAATGGCAGATGATTCATAATAATGAACCATTCTGTGTTCTCAGATTTTGTATGCAGAGAAAGAATATACGAAGTATTTGATTTACCTGAAATCTGCATATGTAGTAGTCATCTCCATACAAGGCACGAAAACCATCTACGGTTTTCTGTTGAGGATTTCTTCCGAGGAAGGGTCGGAAGGGGACACTGAGGGAAACATAGGCGTTGATTCTGTCTGGTCGGAACATGCAGAGGTACCAACCGATGATGGCACCCAAATCGTGTCCCACCAAGAACACTTTTTCCACACCCAGAGAATCTATGAGCGCAACCATGTCACCCACGAGGTGAAAACACGTGTAGCTGCTCTCCGGAACAGGGGCCTCCGTGTCGCCGTAGCCTCGGAGATCAGGCGCCACCGCACGATAACCGAGAGAACTGAGAGCCAGAATTTGGTGGCGCCAGGAGTACCATAGTTCAGGGAAGCCATGCAAGAACAACACCACTGGTCCTTCTCCTTTTTCCGCAACATGCATCTTTATGCCGTTTACTTCTACCATACTGTGCTTTATGCTCTCCATCTCTCTTCTCTCTCTTTCTTCACCTTCTTCACCACACCTTACCCAAACTTCTCAATTCCACAATCCAAAATTTAATATTACGGCCTGTTACGTTTTGGACAAGTTAGAAAAAGATAACCTTTTATTCACACCATGTAACTCGTTTTTTTTTTCTTCACAATTAGGCAATTCTGCTTCCATAATTATAGAATTAGACAAATTAAAATTTTGAAATCAGGCAAGTCACTCTGACATGATTTCATCGTAATTAATGTTTAATAGATGACGAAAGTTGTAATTTATTAGATTTAATTATTATGTAATGTATATTTGATTGTTATTAAATTGTTTATTTCATAATTAAGGGTAAAATGTATACAATTATTGGATATTGACTGATTTATTTTCTTTGAGCAATAAATCTAAAGAATTTACATATGTTTAATTCGTTATCGTTACTAAGTCCAACTATTTATGAACATAAAAAAATCGAAGGAAGATAAGGACAAAAGTAATTAGTATAACAATTTTTCAAATAAAAATATATATTTAGAATTAGAAGGTGCATCAAAAGAAAAATTAAAAATATCGTAATAAACATTTATATATTTTGAATTTTAGATGGGAAAGCGACGACTTACATGACCTATGTCTTCCTCAAGTTAAGAAATCCAAACATCTATATTGTCAAATCGCTACCAACCAAAACACGAAGATCACGAATCTCATGCATAATATCATTCACGATAGCAGATGAAGTTTCAAGAATAGCCTGAGGTGGTGGAGACATGTGTGCTAATCAAGAATAGGCTGACTATCAATGTTTTTGACAAAACCAAAAGAATTAATAACTTCAACACCAATTTTGAAAGTTCTTTTATTCTTCATAAAATGTTCATCATCAAGAGGAATATCAAACTGATCATAGAAGGCGGTAATCAAGTGGGGATATGGTAAAGAGACATTTTTCATCCAGTTTCTAATAAGATGAGTCTAGTTGATCTCCCTTCTAGTTAATAGTGCCCACATCAAAATAAAGTCCTCTTCAATGGCCTATGCAAGGTTACTGCCACGGGGCAACATACGTGACAAATGATATAATACATTATACGGTTTTTAACCTTCAAAGACCCCACAAGTATTCTACCACCGATGTTGAAGGGCGAAGGTACGATTACATGACAACAAACCTAGCTAAGTGCATGAACTCAAAGCTTAAGGGAGCTTGATCATTACCTATCTCTGCTTTACTAAAAATAACTTTCTAAAGGACAAAAACATGGTTTCTTGAACGAGGCTTGAAGGTCGACTTTATGTTAAGAGCAGACCATCAATATTTAGACGACATAACTGTGCTTCATCAAAATCAACAGAAATCAACATTTTGTCATGTTCATCGACGCGGTCGAGATAACTTTTTAGGGTGCAAGAGATATCAACCCCCACCAATATCTACCTAATTCAATTTCATAAGTGTCAAATTAAAATATTGATGTTGTGGTTGTTGTCACTTTCAAGCAAATAGCTTTCCATGTCATCACATCATAACTTTTTGTTCTTTTTCTCATCTACCGCTAACAAATTTGATCTATTTTTTTTTTAGTCTCCATATTTGATCTATTTTGTTTTTAGTCGCCATATGATAAATAAGGCTTATGAAATCCAATTCTATTCATTGTGAAATGAAGACTATTGGTCAACTTATACAAGTACATATTTCATACCAGACCTTCAAACGTGGCGTAAGGCATTCAGACGACCAAGAACTACTCAGATCCATAACGAAATGGGATCAACCAATTCTGGATAAACCGAAAAAAGATTTTTACTATTGTACTGAAGATCATCATAGGAACCAATATCTATTTCGATAATGAATTGCATTGCTTTCTAATTTTAACTTTGTATTACAATTCAGTTTGATATTACCTTTTATTAATCAATAATCTTATACAATGGTCATATCTTCTAAGTTTACATGTTGTAAATTTAAATTTCTTTTAACTGAGTGCATTCATTTTGGAATGACCAATTTACATTATAATGTTATATAGTATTTCATAAAGAATTAGTCTCGTAATTAATTACAACTAATTCGTAATTGATCACAAAAACCTAAGAAGCTCCAACACATCTCGAAGGTTGCGCTTCCCAGCTTCCTGTATGTTGCAGACACAAACACTTGTCGGAAGCTTAAACGATGCAGTGCCAGACACCCCAAACACGACCCTGTAATGGGATGTGGTAAAGAAGACACGGCCATTTCTCAAGGCTCAGTTTTTGGATGTTGTGGACATGTCGGGGGAACTACTTATGCTTTTGCAAAGAAAAAGAGATGAAGCTGGTAGGTTGCAGCGGAGTAAAGAAGAGGGAAAGAGAAAGAGTAGAAAAGAAAGAAATAGAAAAGTAAAAAAAATAAATATTTTAAAAATTATATTAATAATTTAATATTTTATTAAATTTGATTTTTTCATAAGCTTTACATACTTTTTTATTTGAACCTAAAATTTAATTCAAATTTAAAGTTATATATGGTTTATTGGATAAATATATAATTATTATTATGTTTTGTTTTTTTAATTGAGACTATTTTTATATTTTTATTTATTTTACTCTTAAATTATGAACATAAAAAATACAGATTTTATACTTTGAATGTCTTTTTTAAATGATAAATGGAAGTTATAAAATATAAATTAAACTTTTAATTAAGAAACAAAATTAAATTTTAAATTGTTTTTTACAATAATCATATTAAAATTAAAACTATAACATAATATTAAATAATCAGTAATTTAATATTGTTTTAAAAGTATATAGTATATTGTATCATAATTAATTTTAATTTGTGACATGTTTTATCTTTTATACTTATATAATTTAATTTTTATATAATTAATATATTTTAATAAATATATGTCGTGTGTCATGTGTCCAATGTCATGTGTTTTTTAATTTTGCTGTATCTGAATGTTCGTGTCCGTACATATATTTTTGTCTAGACTTCATAATCCAAAACTCTCTGATAATCACTTATATTGTCTTTGTTATCGGTTACAAAACTGTAATATTCTCGTTTATAATCGATTACGTTTACTTTAGTGCCTTCAGGGCTACAAAGCGAACAATCTGGCCAAAGAAAAAAACAAATCCAAGGATATGATTTTTCTTTTAAAATCGTGTGTGTGGAAGCTGCAAAACTTATCCAATATTGTAAATTCTAAAAAAATTACCCATTTTTGTAATTATAAAGACAAAATTGCCTCTGAAAAAAAAAACGTATAACCCCTTCACGGAAAACTCCAAACTTGCTCTCCAACTTCATATTTTACTTCTCTTTTGTTTGTTTTGAAACTAAAATTCTCGTTCTCATCTCTCTCACCCATCTCAAAGCCTAAAAATTTGTCCAGCGGTGCTTGAATCTTAAAATTTCCACCGTTCTCAAGAACTCTATATGTCGGTGTTTTTGATATTAATTTTCTAGTCAACCTTTGGCGTTGAGATTTGACAGTTTTGAGTTCAAAATATTTGACCAAAGTCTGTGTTCCAATAGATAAAAGTCTCTTTTGGGGTCCAAAAGTTGAGTTCAATCTTTCTTCCTGTAGAGCCTTTTCAACACTAGAAAGAAGCATTGATACTATGCTTCTGCTCTTTCTTCAAGCTTTCTTTCTTCATGCAATCTTTTCACACTGCAAATGGAAAGAGGTCGAAATAATATTCAAAACAAGTTTAAATGCAGTGGCACTCACTTTTTTCTTTTTGGAAATGACCGCGCAGGAAGACGAACACTTCTGTACCGTACACTAAGATTTTTTATGGCATGGGGCAAATTTTCAAATAAATTAGGCAATTATAATAATATTTTAATCTAATTTTAACTTATCACTTCAATTTTGATCATTTTTAGATCAAAACATCACATTATAAAAAAAATTAAAATAAATAATTAAAGAAAAAAAATGATAAGTTAAAAATAAATAAATAAAATATCATTATCAATTAAGCAAATGTTAATAGTTAATAGGTAACTCATGCAACATTGTAACCCACTTCACTTACTTTGATGTCTATTTATTTGAAACACAACTTTGTTTTTTTATTTTTATTCCAAATAAAAGTCGTGTGGGCTACCGACATTAAGTAAAAGTCGTCTGGCGGCCGAAAGCGTACAAGTCGTCCTTTTTTTTGCTAATTTGGAAGTTGACATTGATTTTTTTTAGATACATTTAAATATAGATCGATAGAATTGGTTTTTTTATATATATATATATATATATATATATATATATATATATATATATATATATATATATAATCTTTATGTATAACCGTAATTTGTTAATTTTTGTATTTGTTTTAATTAAGATTGTGATGTGATAATTGTTTTTTAATTCACAAAGTATAAAATATTTGTAATGAGAATGATAAAATAACTTTTTTATTAAGTATCATAATGAATATATTTATCTATGTCTTCCGGTTCCACAATTTTAGTCTTTCGGAGATACATTGTTTTAACCACTTTGTTAAGTTTCACTAAACTGAATTGCATCTTATTGTCAATCGATAATAATGCATTAAATTTTTATTTTACACATAAAATTTAATGATATTAAATTTAAAAGATTATATTTATTTACTTTCGTATCAAAATGTATTCAAATTTAGAACATGGACAAATTTCAATTTCGCATCAAGATTGAGGGACTAAAAGCATGTTAGGAAAATATTAAAATAAATAATAATAAGTATATAAGAATAATAAGATAGATATATGGGTAGGGATGTAAAAAAAAATTGTACTCACGAACATCCGTGCGCAACGAATAAGAAATGAACATTGAAAATGAATATTCGCGGGTAACGGGAGTACAAGTATTTTTGATACTCGCATGTTAACGGAATGAGTATTGGTATCAAAGTATTCGTACTCGTGGACACTCGTGTCTGCTATATTCTAATTTAAGTTAAAAAATAAATAAAAAATGATTAAAATAGTAATACATTGATTTTGAATGGGTTATTCTTTATCAATTGATTTTAAAAAAATCTTCATTTATCTTTAAACTGTCATTCAACACTACTATTTAGATGGGTTATTTGCATTTTGTTTGAAATTTAAAAATGTTATGCATTGTATTTTTATTTGAATTTATAGTTAAAATTTGTTGTTAAATATTAAAATTTTCTTTTTGTAAATACTCGCGGGTACCCGTGGATATCCATGGATATTAAAAAAAATGTGGGTATTCGCATAACGAATATCCGCACAGAGCATACGAGTACGAAGTGTATATTTATCCAACGGGTATGATATAAGGGAGCTACTACCTGTACCCTATCCGTCCCGTTGACATCCCTATATATGAGTAACAAAATATTCATAAAGTCAAACAAATAATAATAATAATAATAATAATAATAATAATAATAATAATAATAATAATAATAATAATAATAATAATAGTAACAATATAGAACAAAACTATGAAAGAAGTAAAGAGTAAAAATAACATGGATTGAGGCACGCATAACGTTATCCTTAGAGAGGAAATGCCCCTACTCCAAGGACAATACACAATATTATGCACTCTTCTCCTAAGATACAATAACTCGTCAAATCGATCGAGAGCAGCGAATGATCTCTGAACCTTATGAATACCAATATCTTAAAAGACAATATAGAGTGGAAGACTAAAAACATAAAACACTTTTTGTGAGTTAATGTATTTGTTGTGTATTTTTCCTATGTACCTAGGTAATATTTATAAATAAAGAAGGGAAACATAGAAGTCCATTGTCATCAATATAATTTAAACAAAAATAATTTGTAATCAATAAAATAAACCTGTTTACCTATAAATAACATTTACTCATACAATCAATAGTCCATAAAACTTAAATAATAATAAAATTTTTATTTTAATTATTTATTTTGTAAATTATATTAAACATTTCCAACAGAACAACAAAACATATTTAACCTTGTTTAGTTTACGCATCTAAGAACTTTTCTAATGTTAGTCATACTCTCAACAATTTTCTAATGTTAGTCATACCCTCAACAAATTTTATATGAAAACGTAATTGTTGTATAAAAAACTATTACCCATTCACTTGGATAATGATTTTAAAATGTCTAAAATTTTATGCATCAATAAATGTTTACTCTTGTTATATAATGAAATACTCTCTTTTTCCCCTTTAGAGGAATTCTTGTAACCATAGGATGTTGTAATGAATGGTGCAGGATTCCCTAAAATAATACCTCCGCTTTACATGAGAGTTGTGTACTAGTAAGTATTTTGTGGTATCATTGAAAGTTTCTTTACTTATACTCAATACTAAAAACTATATAGTGGACATTTACTCACATAATTAATAGTCTATTAAGTAGGACATTATTATGGAGTAGTAAACACAATGTGTATCTAAGTGATAGTATTTTTGCTTAAGATTTGACTATAACTCTGGGAAAAAAGAAGTAATTTTGATTGAAATCATGGCAACAACTTTCCTTTATTAACAGTTTACACGCATAACTGAAACTTAATTTGCAGAATTGAAACTGGGTTTGCATTGACATAGAAACCATGACTCAGAACTTGGTAATGAAGTCATGAATGTGATTGGCCACATCGTGTGCTGCTTCTTGGTTGTTGAAGTGGCCAACCCCTTCCTGCACCACCACTTCCTCCAGAGATGCCACATCTTTCTTGAAACCACCGTCGTGAATGTACTCCTTCATCCCCGGGGAAGTGTACACCAAGTCAACGCTACCCGTAATGAACTTAACCGGTACATTCACGATTCCCACTCCAGTCCACGGTGCTGTCAGCTCCCAATTTCTGCAAAACCATCAGCAAAATCACAACTTTTACAACCCATTAAGCTTTGAAGCTCCCAGAATATTCCTTTTCTCTAAATAAACAAGATCGACAACATCTGAATACAAGAACTCACGGGTTGAGATTTCTGTAATAGTTCAAGCCTCCAGTGAAGCCAGACTTGCTGAATTTGGTAACGTAATAATCAAGATCCTGTTGAGTGAGCCACGAGGGTAGGGTCTCTGGAGTATGGGGATTAAATCCAGTTCCATATTCCCCTTTTGGGAAAATTGGTGGACCGGTTTGGCGCGTCGTGAGTATGTTCTTCATCAGATATCCAGTGTCAACGCGAGCCAGCTCCGCTTCCATCTTCCCCGGTTCCTGCGCCACACATCATATCAACACATACACTACTTTATCCTTCTTTCCTTTCATTTTTGTGTTGTTGAACAGATCTAGATCTCTGATACTATTTTATTGGAAATATTCTAGAAGCAGTGTTGGTAGCTGATACCCAAGAGCTTAAAACAAGAGAAAGTACCTGAAATCTGCATATGTAGTAGTCTTCTCCATACAAGGCACGAAACATATCGACGGTTTTCTGTTGGGGGTTTCGTCCGAGGAAGGGTCGGAACGGGACACTGAGACAGACATAGGCCTTCACTCTGTCTGGTCGGAAGAGACAGAGGTACCAACCGAGGATGGCACCCCAATCATGTGCCACAAGGAACACTTTGTCCACACCCAGAGAGTCGATGAGCGCAACAATGTCTCCGACAAGGTGGAAACACGTGTAGGCGGTGAGTGGCTCAGGGGCATCGGAGTCACCGTAGCCTCGGAGGTCAGGGGCAACGGCACGGTAACCGACGGAACTGAGATGCAGAATCTGGTGGCGCCATGAGTACCAGAGTTCGGGGAAGCCATGCAAGAACAACACCACCGGGCCTTCTCCCTTCTCTGCAACATGCATCTTTATGCCATTTACTTCCACCGTTCTGTGAACTATCTCCTCCATCTTTTCTTTTATCTCTTTCTTTTCTGTTCTATTGACCTTATGCAGATACACTCCTCCTTCCCTTACTTATACTTCCCACCCATTTATCTTGGAAAACTATTTTTTATTTTTTATTATTTATATTCTTACTTTTTTTTATTAAAATATTTCAAATTTCATATGATGGAGTCTATTTCATTTTTTTTTTTTGATAAATTCATTGGTTTAATTAAATAAATTGATTGAATTGTTTAAAAAGAGAAATTTTATGTAATATTACATGAAAGAATGAAATATTATTACAAAATATAAATAAAGTTTGCAAACCATACAATATAAGCCGCCACTGGTGTACAATATAAGCCGCCACTGGTGTACATGATTCTTTACAATATCATGTTTTAAAAAAAAAGTGTATGAAAACTTCAAAAGACACTGTGTGCGGACCTGTCCTTTACACGTAACCAAAAATATATAATTTTATTGGTATTATTATAATAATACAACATGCATTGAATTTGATACACACTACTTTATCCCAAACTATATTATATATATGAGCCACCGATTAAAGTTTGAAAGATGACAAACTATATTAATTAAGAAAAGGTAACATGTGATATATATATATATATATATATATATATATATATATATATATATATATATATATATATAAATATCACTTTGTTTATCACCGATATATGTCGCTTTTGTTTATTTATATTTTGTAATTTTCAAAGATGAGCCACCGATATATTTTGGTTGTTGATTTTTAGTCCATTGCTTTGACTTGCAAACTTTATTTATATTTTGTAATAATATTTCATTCTTGTAATATTAGACATTCTCAAATATGAGAGTATCTAATAAATAAAAAAGTGAAATAGATGAAATTAGAAAAAATTATTTAAAATGGATTATACATCAAATACGACTTAAAGACCGTAATTTTTCTAAGTAGAAATTCAATACTCAATTATATATATATTTTTGTTAAATTAATAACAATAATTAAATATATAAATATTGAATATATTATTTTGGCCCCTTCAAATTTTTTGGTGAAGATCTGCTGGATGTACACTAAAAAGATTTATCAAAACTTAATACATAGACATTGAGAGAAAATTTAAAAATAATAAACTTTTAAGATACATGAGATGGTATTATTAAGTTCATCGAGAAATAAGAATAAATTATTTAAGAGATTAAATGTTGCTATAGATTGAAGGTCACTAATGTAAATTACATGCATACAATTGATAGTTAGGATCGATCCATGGAAAGCCAAATAATATAAAGGTCGAGGAACGAGGATTCATAGTGCATAACAGTTAAACAAATGGGTCACTAAAGGACAATATCACTTTCAAAAGTCATCCAAGCATCATCTCGAGCCTCTTAGGCCTCCGTGGTTGTAAACCAGAGTATGAGCAAAAGACTACCAAACCCTATGAAATGAATGTCATAAAAGAGGCATATAACTCTTTAGAAAGTCACTTAGTTATGTTCTTTCCAAACATCGATTGCAGAAGAAGTATCAAAGAGAAATATCGATAACATAAAGAAACAAATCGAGGAGAACAAAACAACAATTGATTTGGAGACTTAATGGATAGTAATTGCTCAAGTCATGTGGATTTCAAAATATTAAGGGCAATTTGAGATAGATAGATACTTATAATTTATTCAAATCTAAATTCAAATCTTGTAAAAATGTCTGGGGATGGTATTTTACAAGGGTGACAAATTATGGAACAAATCATACATTCTGAAACGCCATGAACATGAAAATGACTAAATCAACGTTGATTGTTGTAAGTTGGGTCACCGCCTTCATTGATTTTTGTTAAGTTTCTTTGTTTTCCTTTATAATTTATTTTTCTACAAGTTGCTTTATTTTTTTACTGTTCTATCGCATTACCATTGATCATCGTGTCCATCTTTTGAATTCAATCATCTATATTTTTCACTTCATCCTTTGGTTGTTACATTTCATTTCCATCTTCACCAAAATATACAAAAAAATGGAAAGTATATAAAACATTGACTTGTTATGTGTGAGATACTTGTGGAAATCCACATAAGAATCGAATCGAGTGGATGAAATTGGTGCATGAAATTAACAATTTTTACATTAGATCAGAGTTTTGCATCGATATCGAGACATAAACAACACCCCAATTAGGATAAAAAGTCAAGTGTTTGTTAAACCTAAAAATAGAACTCAAATAAAAATGTTTAATAATTAACAAGAGTAAGAAATCATTCAAACTAAATTCCCGATAAACAAACAAGAAAAAAAAAGATAGATATGTAACAAATGTATATAAAATTAAAGTGTATTACTTTTTTAAAGCCATGTTGTTTTTAATAAAGAAGATCATTGTCCAGAAAATATAAATAATAAGTTTATGAGATATATTAATATGATGAAAAAAATATAAGCAAGAAAAACATAAATGTTTAAGATAAAGGTGTATCCTTTCATTATTTAACTTTGTTTCATTATCAAGCTTTAATGCTATACATGAATCTAACACTTTAATTTTATACTTGAACTATCTCAATGAACTTCAGACTACACGAGCGTTTTTACCAATTTGGTATAATTTGTTTATAAAATTATGAAAGTGGTGCAACTTTTTAAAATTGTACAAGTTATGTTAGCACGACTTTGTAAGGAAGAAGTTACCTCAATCTGAAATGATTTTCCTAAATTTGACTCGAAGTCATGCTAAAATAATAAAACTTCTTTGATTTTACGAAAACATAAAAATTATGTCATGTACACGACTTAAAGTCAAATCTAATAAAGTCCTTTACCGACACAACTTTTTCTTTATGTACTTGTGTTAACATGACATGACATGATATGTCCATACTAATTTTTTTTAAGAAGTTAAAACGTTTTTATAATTTCAGAAGTAAATTATCCTATTAGTAAAATGAAAAAAAACATTAGACTATATTTATGAAATAATTGTCAATTAACTATTTTGTTGTTATTGGTGTAGTTATTTCCATTAAGTTGTATGCTTTATGTGGGTTGAAATGGTTTTTTTATTAAATATATAAAAAAGATAGCAAGTATATATATTAAATTTTGTTAACAACAAAATCTCCTAAAGAAAGGTTTAATTACATTAAATCTATGTACTACTACAGGAACAGGAAGAAGTGATCATCTCTCTGCAGTTTGAGAAATGTGGCATTACAGAATATACAAAGACTTGAAACCAATAAAAAAAAAAAAAAAGAAGTGAACGATAGAAGCCTTAATTAAATGAGTCTAGTCTGTGGACATGCTCCTTCCTAAAAAAATGTTTAGAGCTTGGGGAGGATATTAGGATAGTAAGGAATCTTAGTAACTCTAACCCATTGATCTCCATGAAAAAAATTGAGTGGTGAGTATTCCGTCGCAGATTTTGCATTCAGTGTCTTGATCCCACGCCATTTTACACGCTTCGATTTGTCTGAACCAGGACCACTGTTATTGTACTCACTATAGAAACAAGTGTTCATACCTGAAGGACCATGTCGTCCTTGCCGTGCCAGATACCCCTCTGGTTCGATAATGTCCTCCATGTAAGTGTTCATGAAGATGGTCCTCGAGTAACTCTTCTGTGGACGAGCAAGGTAAGCCTTGTTATCAAACTTAACTCTACCATTTCCCACAATGATGCTTCCTTGTATCACTATTCCTGTCGGTTGCTGCTTCTCCTTTCTACCTTGAGAAGTCACAATCAATTCTTGGTTTTTCAATGGCTTTTTCACCACGAAAATGCACTTTTGAAAAACAGCCACTGCATCACCAAACACAAAGTCCACGGTGCCTGAAATCCTGCATTCCCGATAAAACTGACGCATTGCAAGAGCATACAACGTGTTCTCATACCCATCTATCCAGCATTTGTAGAAAATGGATCTGTCTGCTTGAACCCTTATGGCCACTGCTTGATGTTTCTGGGGACCAGCGGAATTCTCAAACCCTATATTGATGGCCACAAAGTAATCTCCATGAATAGCTGCATGCATACACAAACTAATTAACATGATCAATTTCTTGAAAGGGTTGTAAAAAAGATTTAATTTTGTTTATTTTTCGTTAGCAAGATGCATACCAACTGTGGCGGTTCTGTAAGTAACCGTTCCATCCACGAAGTTTCTCTTGCCCGTGATTCGTGTTCTGTTGGGACCATCACCGACAAACACGACGCGAGTCATGAATTTAGGGACTTCAACGTACTCATGATAAACACCCCCCCTAATGTGAATCACGAATGGCCTTTTGTTCTTCTTAGGCACCATCTTTAATGCCTGGCCGATGGTCGTGAACTTTTCGCTACCATCTTTGGCCACAACCGCGTTAGCCTTCAGTTTATGAGGATTTTGAAGAAGGAGTCTACGAAAACCATCATCATCATCATCATCGACAACCCACGAGGGAACAACCTCACCGTGACCAAAAACATGTTCGCCACCCTCAGAAAGGTTGCGACTCCCGGCTTCCGTAATTTCGACAGTGCTAGCAAGTGCTGAGATGATGGCAAGGGCGTTGCTGCTGAGGTGCATGGAAGTGGTCAACAAGCTCCTCATCTTACTCCCTGAATGGGTGGTGGCGTTATTGAAACCATCCAAGCAAGTTTCTTGGTACGTGATTGCACCGCTGAGCCAAACTTTCAAACTAGTGAGGATGTTGTTGAGATTGTTGAGATCAAACTTGCCCATTTTCTCGATTGCCCTATTGAATTCCCCAGTGGAAAGATTGAGCAGTTGCGTGCATGTTCCAAACGCCATCTTGGTTCTGGGGTCACTCTCATTCTTGCGCATGGTATCTATTTTTTTTAGTCCTTTACCTATTCTCTTCATGGTTACATTGAATGCAATTTTAATGAGTTCTCTGGAGTCTGTGATGTTCCCAGCATCTTTTATCAGACTTTTCTCACATTCTTTCTGGTACATTGTGGGTTTACAAAGGATTCTCACCGCTTTCACAGACGAAACAACGCGATCCTTCTGTGGTCTTTCACTGTGGGAACTGTCCGTCTCCACGTTGACGCTAAATGCGATGCCTATGATCAAAGCCACAAGGAAGATGGTAGTAATACAAATAAGGGCGATATTCCTCTTGCTTGCTCCATCTTCCTCGTTCATTTTCAATTAACCGCCCCCTATCAACACTTCAATAGTGCAATACAATAAGACTAAAGGTAAACGATAACAACATTACACGCAAATCAAATACAACTAAACCTTGTCGCTGCTTTTTTTTTCTTCTATGTTTTGGTTCCTGCGCGTGTTGTGTAACGGAAAGAGACGCGCAGAGAAGTGAAGAGAAAGGGCCTGCTCAGGCTGCGGCAATCTCCCGTCAAATCCTTTTGGAGTGTGCATCTCTGTGATCGGTGGCCAAAATAGAAAATCCTTTGTATATAGATCAAATAGTGGTTCACAACTTGCTTGGTTTTGCTCAAAATAGTCAAATATACTTTCTTTTCTAAAACTGGTCAAGCTCAGAAGCCGCACAATATATAGAAACAATTTGAGGTTTCTGTTCTTACCTTATACTCAAAATATAATTTTAGCATCATAAGCCCTGTTTTCAATCCTTCATCTCATTTGCAGATTTGTTCATGAATCAGCGGGCACCAATTTAACCTTTGGGCAAACAAAAACAATAAAATGTTGCTAGCCTGATAAAAGGAAATTAAATAAATGTTTCAACGTATGCTAACTTTTGTATTAAATGATTTTCTAATATCGTCGTCACATTGTGAACTAAGAATAAGGAGAGGATCGATGGGAGAAAAACAAAGTGGGTATGGTGTCTCTTTTCATTTAATTTAAAGCTATAAAGATACAAAAAAAATGTCTGTCCTTTTAATTTATAATTTTAAAGATGGTTAAAATATTTAATCTCTCCTCTTTCAAACCAAACGGGGTGTTTCATACATTTTTCAACTAATAGTAAGGTCATAAGAAGAGAAGGCAAAACTTTCCTTAAGAACTCACTTGATTTATTTATTTTTTCAATTCTTGACATGCACAATATATATATAAAGGTGATAGATTTACATCAGGCATCACTTGATACAATCAATTTAATCAAAACAAGTTGAACAAAAAAAATTACTGTAACCCAGCTTTGAAAGGTACTCCTGTGGAGGGTAGCCATTTGTCACCTTGAATAAACTTCTGCACCGTGAAGTCAAGTGCATCCTTTTGATCCATGAGATGGTACCCTTCCCAAGTGACCCTATTGCTGGTGTTTGAACCAGGTCCCCAGTTAGCAAACTCTGCATAATACAGTGTGCTCAAAGCAAAATCCCCTGACCATTCTGTCCACCCCTTTGGATCAATTAGGCCATCCATGAAAGATTCTATGTAAACAGTTCTAGAATACTCCTTCCAAGGCCTACCCAAATATGTCTGTATCCCATTATAGTTGCTAGTAGCATCACCCAATTCACTGGCTCCTATTATGCAGCAGTTCTGTATGGAGATGCCAGTGTTTTGGTTTGGATCTGTTCGCCCTTGTGCTGTGATTGCATTGAACTGGTTTAACATAGGAAGTCTCGGATACATGTTACAATCCTGGAATACCGTTGCTGCATTGCCGAATATAAAATCCACAGTGCCATAAATGTCACAGCGTTTGTAGAATTGCCTTAGGGAATGTACGTACAGTGTGTCCTGGTAACCCTCGAAACTGCAATAATAGAACGTGGACATGTCTGCCCCGTTTCTAACAGCCACAGCTTGATGCTTGCTGGACCCAGCAGTGTTACGAAATGTTATGTTCATGGCAACAAACCCTTTTCCAACAACAGCTGAAAACAAACACAACACAACACAGTTGTAGCAGACACAGTAGTCTAACTTTGTCACCTTTTTTAACAACATAGTATTTATATATATATTTGTATGAATGACAATTTTAGTAGCCATATTATAGATGGTTACACACCCACTCGTATTAATGTTGAATTTGACAGCAGAAATTAATGCTCATGCATAAGCAGAAAATACGTGACATGATATGCAATCGAACATAGCTTACCAAAAGTTGCAGATTGGAAAGTGGTCCAGCCATCGACAACGCTGCGATCGCCAGTGAGCACAGTGCGGTTGATGCCATCTCCAACCAACATCAGGTTCTGCTTGCTCTTAGGAATAAACACGTACTCGTTGTAAATCCCCGCGACAACATAGATTACATGGTACCCGTTGTTGGTGCCGCTGTTTTCAGGTGCAGCCGCCACTGCATCATTTATGGTGGTGAAATCACCAGACCCATCAGGGTTCACCACCACCTTTTGCCTCACCTCCACATTGTCAACGCTTGTTTGGAGTAACTTTCTATTAGTAATAGTCTCAACTGTGGTTGATCCTTCCGTGGCATCGCTAACCCAACCACGGGTGAAAAGGGCCAGAGATATGGTATATAGTTTGATCGCATCGGAAAGGGGACTTGACAAGGCACCGGTAACTACAGGACAGGAAGTTACCTCGTTAAAACCGTTAAAGCACGTTTGTTGGTTGGTTAAAATGGCACTGAGCAAGGTATGCAAGTCGTAGACTTGAAAGCCATTGACGTTGTTTTGAATGGCTTGGAGGACAGTGGACAAGAAATCAATGTTGAGTTGTGAAAGGTTGAAGCAATCTTCAAGGGCGTGCAATGTTGAACTAGGAATGGCGTAGTGGTTTGTGAGATAAGAAGAGACCAATGCAGCAATCGTTTTTGTTGTTGATAAGGATTGGTGAAGGAGGAAACGGAATTGGTCATGTGTGGATAAATATTGAGGTGGTAGAGTGGTTTTGCAGAATGCAGGGTAGGGTGTAGTGTTGCATGTGGTATCTGAGAAGGAGAAAGCAACATGAGAGGAAGAAAGGAAGATAATGAAGAGGAAAACAAGGGTGTACAAGGTGGTCCAGGTCTTCATTTTTGTTGCCATAGCAATGTCTTCATGTCTGTGGAGACTTATGCTTTTGTATATGGGAGATGATACATTGACAAAAATTTTTTGACAAACTTTTTGACAAATAATTATTTTTGGTAAAAAAACCCTAAAATTTTATTATTTTATTATCTTAACTTTCATTTAAAAATAAAAAAGTTACTTTATTTGGTAACTTTGTCAACTTTGTTAACTACATCTTTGTCAAAAAATTATTTTCCATTTATATTTAGCTGCATTAAATTAACTAACCTTATGGGTACAAAATCTGATCGATGGGCACTCTTTTCTTTTTCTTTTTTTTTAAAATAATTATGAAGTTAGTTTAAAACTGGTGTCAGTGTCTATATATTCTTCATGTTTTAGAAACTCTTTCAAAGACGCGTTAACGTAAAATATATTTTTCCACCTCATACTCTTTCATAAGAAAGAAAAAATATACTATAATTCTTAATTTTTTTACTGATTAATTAATGTCTTTTCTCTAATTATAATAAATGATTTACTTTAAATTATGTCAAGAAATAAAGAAGGAAAGTCAAATATCGAGATCATAATATTATTTTTCATTAAGAAAATGGTTTTTAGAATAAATTGGGAAACTACTCAAAGACATGAAAAAAAAAAAACTAATTATTGATTAAAAATTTACAAATATTCTTTTACAACTTCCACGTTCTGTTTTTATATTTTTTTTGCTTCTACATAAGACGAGGAATATTGGGCAAGACGTGTGAGAAAGAAGTAACCTGGGAAGTGGGTTTTCTCATTAAAAACTTGATTTCACCGAAGGAAGAAAGGGTTGAGTTAGTTAGTGGAAGGCATGTTTAAATTCCAACGTGCACAGAAGTCAATAATTATTAGGTATTTACATAAGTGATATCATCACAAATAGATTGAACGTGTAAAATCGCATATCTTTTATTCAATAATCACTAACAAATCATCAACCCTACACAATTGTTGACATTGTCTACTAAATTTAGAAAAATATCTTTTTAGCTTACTCAAAACGAAATATAGTTATTATAAATTTCTCATAAGTGTGTTCAAATTCTTACAAAACACGAAAAACAAATTAAAATCAGTGAGTGGATGGCTCATTTGCCGGTGAGTCTCCATAGTTCAGCAAATTTGATAGATATATTAATTTCTTGGTTAAAATACCTTTTTTGTTACAATTTTCGTGAAATTTTTTCAAATAAGTCCTAATTTTGGTTTTGTGTTCAAATAGGTCTCAATTTTCCTCAATTTTGTTCAATTGAGTCATATTTTACTAACACCGTTTAAATCATTAACGGCCATGAACAGTCACTGCCACATGACACTTTGTGGTTTTTTTTAATTTTTTTAATTTTTAATTTTAATTTTTTTTAATTTTTTTTAATTTTTTTTAATTTTTTTTTAAATGTACACATGTCAATCCAGTAGCATGCCACATGTCACTTCATGATTTTTTTTTGTTTTTTTTTGAATTTTTTAAAATTTTTTTTAAATGTCCATGTGTCAACCCAGTAGCGTGTCACGTGTCAAAATTAATGTTCTATATTCAATTTGGTCCTTATATTTGTTATTTTTGTTCAATTTAGTCCCAATTTTTGTTTAAAATTGACCAATTTTGTCCCTATCAAAGATGAGACCAAATTTAATTTTTATATCAAAGTTATAATGATGTGAATTTTAATATATTATATAAAAATATTTAATAAAAAATGTGAATTTTAATATAAAAATTAAATTTGGTTTTAATTTGGAAAGGGACCAAATTAATTAATGTTAACAAAAATTGGGACCTAATTGAACAAAAATAACAAATATTGGGACCAAATTGAATATAGAACATTGACTTTGACATGTGGCACACTATTGGGTTAACACGTGGACATTTATAAAAATTTTAAAAAAAATCAAAAATAATTCAAAAAAAATCAAAATAAAATTCAAAAAAACCACGAAGTGACATGTGGCACACTACTGGGTTGACACGTGTATATTTAAAAAAAATTCAAAAATTCAAAAAAAAATTAAAAAGAAATTAAAAAAAAATAAAAATAATTCAAAAAATTCAAAAAAACCACGAAGTGACACGTGACAATCACTGTTCATGGCCGTTAATGATTTAAACGTTGTTAGCAAAAAGGTAGGGATGGCAATTAGGGCCTGGCCCGCGGGCCCGGTCCGCAGGCCCGTAGAAAAAACGCGGGGCGGGCCAGGGTAGTGAGCCCGCAGACCCGCATAGGCTCGCAGCCCGCACGGGCTAGCCAGCGGCCCGCAAGCCCGTATAAAATTAAAAAAAAAAAAACTTGCACTTGTGTATATTAATTACTTCTTTTATGGACTCTTGCATTAACGTTTCAAATTCTTGTATAACTGGAAAAGACAAGTATTATGTAATCTTTAATGTGCTAAAATTTAAAGAATACATTGTGTATGTCATAGTATGAATATGATAAAAATGTTGAATTATCAATTTATCATCTAATTCCCCAAAGTCTTTACTTAATTTTGTGAACTTCTTAAAGTTTCCCAATTTTTAAACATTGAAAGTTTTATCATAAAAAAAAATTAAAAAAATTAAAATAAAACAAAAAACGGGCCGGCCCGCGGGCCCGCGGGCCAAGAAGTATGCGGGGCGGGGTGGGCCTAAACGGGCCGGACCGGGCCGGCCCGCATTGCCACCCCTACAAAAAAGGACCCAATTGAACAAAATTGACTAAAATTAGGACCTATTTGAACACAAAACCAAAATTAGGACTTATTTGAAAAAACTTGACGAAAATTGGGACCAAAAAGGTATTTTAACCTAAATATTATGATACTGTAAAAAAAAAATAAACCAAATTTCACTAAATTTAAAATCAGACTGAAATATAAATAAATTATATAATTTTTTTTTTTAAATTATCCAAACGGATAAGATTTATTACAAATAATAATTAAGATTTGTGAACATAAAATTAAATTAAGTAAAATTACTAAAATAAATAGAAAATATTTTCAAACATTAAATTAAATAATTAACCTACAATAATAAAATTATTATTATTATTATTTCATATTGTAGTTAGTCCATATGATTTATTCATATGAATTAAGATAATTTATTCTGTAAAATTAGTCAAGATAATTTGGTGCTAACACTTTAAGTATTTTTAATGAATTGAATGCGATTTAGTCAACACCATTTATTATGTTTTAGTTTGTGTAATTTACTCCTAAGAAAAATATAATTTATTTTTAATACTTTTCTTACAATTTTAAACTATTTAAAATATTTACTTCTATTTACTAAATTAATCTAGTTTTCTTTAAACAAATTGAAAGATTTATTGTTATCGACTAAAAATAAAAGTTATTTTATTTTATCATTTGAACCATTTAAAATATTAATTTTAAGAGAGATTAAAATAATTTAGTCCTTATAATTCTAAACCAAATAAAAGGCTTGAAGATGAAGTTTTGAAGTCAAGCTTCTTAACAAACAGAAAATTATTTTCAATGACTTCTTTCCCAACTTCTATGTAAAGCAATCTTCCAAAGTTGAAGAAAAAGAAGTGGTTAAGAGTTTTCAAAATATTGTAAATTTGTTGTTCAAAGCTTTAATAACCCTAAGCTTCATAAAAATATTATTTGTGCTAGCAAACTAAAAGAGTGTTTTATCATTATAGTTGTACCGTCCAGGGAATGGCCGACCTCAACATGCTCATCAGGATTCCGACTTGATAAATATTTATCATAAAACAACGAGCATTTGGGCCGAGGTGGCCGAGGTAACGAGCATTTAAGCCGAGGTGACCGAGGTGACGAACATTTGGGCCGAGGTGGCCGAGGTAACGAGCACTTGGGCCGAGGTGGCCGAGGTGACGAGCAAATATCACTGGATTTTAGGAATAACCACCCACATGCAAGATTTCAGGAGAGAATAGTGGAGAAGTGAGTAGGTTGGTTAGCTAAAGATCTGACATTAAAATAGCAGTTTAAAGACTGAAGAACTCAATATATACATAAGGGATTAAGGAAAAAGGGAGTGAACTCAAGAGTGAATGAGAGAGAGAGAGAGAGAGAGAGAATTATTGTTCTGGTTTGGCCATCATTCCTGGACCGGAACATTAGTCATTCTCCAGTGAGCAAAACTTTAATAGTTTAGATTACTATCTCTTTGTGAAACCTTTTAATAAAGAGTGATTGTATCACAAATAATATCCTTCTTAGTTAAATATTTTCGTCTCAAACAATACATGAAATTTTAGCCAAAAATAACTGCATTACAAATAATATTTGAATTTTTAGTTATGAGTGATTGTATCCAAACAATATTTAGATTTTTAGCTAAAAATGATTAAGTTCCAAATAATATATATATATTTTTAAAAAATGGTAGTATTTCATATAATACTTAAGTTTTTAGCTTAGAGTCAGCAGTATTTAAGTAATACTTAAATTATTTTAGGTAGGAACGATTAAGGTTTAAATAAAACTGTTAAGTCTTAATAAAAAAACAATACATAGTCTACCTATTTTTAAAACGCTATTTTACAAAAAGTTTTATACATATTGTTTGTTATATTGAAAACTTGTGTCTATAATAATTATAATTAATAATATATTAATCTTTTCAACTTTCAGTTATAATCTATTATTAGTGTCCGAACCGATATCAAAAATTAATTTTATAATATTGATAATAAATAAATCAAGATACGATATCTATATATTTACTAATTACATATAATGTCTAATCAAATTTCATATTTAGAGGATAAAATTATTTTTTGAATTTTAATTTGAGATTACTAGTCAGAAAATAAAAAACTGCTGATTAAAAAAATAAAAAGAATACACCACAAAATATATTCTTAGATGGATAAAACTTTGAAAGCTTAGTACCTTTTGAGACTAAGAATCATTTACTAGCATACTTACTACACATATAACAACAAAATTCAAAGTCGCAGTTTTGTCAAATATAAATATAATACCTTCAATGGACCGCACTATCTCAATAAGTATATGAAGTAACATGTGCTGCACCTTCATTTGGCTGCACTGTCACAATAACCATATTAAATAACAATTGCAATTTGTCATGTGCCTTGCCTTTTCACCAAGGTTCAATTATTTATGTACTATATTTTTTTAATTTATTCACTGTATTATTAAAAGATTTAATTAAGCTCTTCAGTGGTTTCTTTATGTCAATTGGTACAAAGAGTGTCATTAGGCAATGATAATTTAAAAAATTGAAAGATTTAATTGAGATTTTTAATAACATAGGAACCAAATTACAATTTGTACATGCACAAAACTAAGGTTTGCAAGGAGGCACCTACTCACAAGCCACAAACAAATCATTTTATATTTTATTTTTTTTACAATATTTATATAAATTTTGTTATCCTCCAACAAACTTTTGGGGCTCGGGGTTTTGAATTCCAATAAAAATGTGAACTTGAAGCAAGCTAAAATTTTGGAAACAATGATAGTAATAGATATTATTTGCTAGAATTAAAGAGAGGATTAACTTAAAATGCTTTGTTTGTACAACTTGTCACTACCTTCCACTGGTGACTGACCTAATGTTGGATACCTCTTCAGCTGATCTACTGCATCAGATTTCATCACAACCCCAGCATGCCAATGCCAAGGTTGAAGATAAGTTGAATCAACGGATGAGGAGCATGAAGATGGATGAAGTATCACAGAACCCCAATCTCTACTTCCAAACCTTGCTTCCTTTAATCTTCTTCTCACCAACAACCCTCCCAAGTCTTGTTTCTTCATTTCTGATACACTTCTCAGTATTGAAATGCAAAGCAGAAGCATCACCACTGCATCTTCTTCGGGCGATACTTCAACAACCAATAGCCTCCAATTCAGAAGTGCGGTTGCTTTTCCATCTGGGTTATCTTCTGTGAAACGTATAACTGTTACAAAACAATCTTCATCTTCATCTTCCTCTTCCTCAGTCTCTTTCTCCTTTAACTCTATTCTCATGTCTTCACCTTTTCTCTTTGACTTTGTTTTCTTTACTTGGTATTGCATTTGCCTCCCTCTCAATAACTGCACCTGCAATTAATTATTGCAACTTGGAGTTAGCCAAATTAAGAAGCAAAAATTGCATTTTTTTTCAGGATAATATCAAGGGAAGTTGATACTCTACCGATGACTCTGGAGAGGTTTGATTTAGCAAACTAAAGGTGAGACCTGACACTGATTTTGATGACTCCCATTGTATTCTCAGCTCATCTCCTGTTGAAAAGTTCCATGCAGCTTCACATTGTTCAGTAGGTTCCTTTGGCGTTGCAGTGGCCACCACCTTCTCTGTACTAGACAGAAACAAAACTAGAAAATATTACTAGATTGAAACAAAACACGACAATATTTCAGACAACTGTTGAATCTGGACTAATATGAACATAAAACATACCAGGGGCTCTACCAATGGGACCAGCAACATAAGACCAAGAGCCCTCACGTATCTCTATAATCCTATCTTCCCGTTTAACAGCTGAAGGAGTTTCACTCCCTCTTCTCCAGAATCCTCCTGCTACCCTGTAGTTCAAACATTTGTCATTTAGTTAGTAAAAAATGCTATAAACAATTACTGGAAGAATTGATGAAGCTCACCTAATTCTAACAACAAAACACACTCTCCCTGAATGATCAAGAACCGTGCGAGACAACCATCGCCCTTCTTGTGGACGATAACTACTCATTTTCAGAATCACATCAGATATCATTGCCCCAGAATCGTCAGTGACTCGATCAGGTACACATTTCAACAAGTACGGTGCTTGAACTGGTGGAGTTATTGATGTAACAACATTCACCTGTTGACTAATTTCCTTTTCCAAAGTTAAGGAATCTGCTCTCAGTAAATCATTCCAGCCGAATGAAACCGTGTCCAGCAGGCTACTTCCTCTCAGACATTTACCACCATGACGACGAAACTCGAGCATAACTCCCTTAGTTCCAAATTCACAGTAAAAGTGCCAAGCTTTTTTCCATGAATCATCGGTGAAATTGGAGAAGGCTTTATCTAGCTTTAGCTCACTATGACACCTTGTTATTCGGAGGCGTAGGAAATCCCGGTTTATATCCTTCTGCAATGTTCTTATTCTTTGCTTAATTCTCACGAACACACAGGCCTGCATTGTAAAAATTAGCCGCACTTCATTCTTGTGCAATACTGTCACTTTTGTCCATGATATTCTGTTTCAGGGATTGTTTGAAATATTTGTTATATATGGTTGCAACACCATCCCTTATATACTCTATTGCACAGCAGCTTTGCAAGTTCATCATACATGTATGAAAATATTACAAATCAAAACATCTGAGTGATGCTGTAAAGAAAATTTCCTGTTTAGGCAAACTCAAGCAAAAGAACGTAGCTATAGGATTATACTTTTCCTACCACAAAAATTGATGATGGTGTTTCCTAACAGTAACCGCACAAAAACTACTTCAGGTCATTTACCACAAAAAACTTGAAAGAAAAAGAGCAACCCAGTACACAACATTATGACAAGTGTACTTGAAAAAAAAGACAACAACAGAAGCAGAGAAAGAGAGCAAGAAATTGACCTCAAGTAAAAATCTTGGAAGCATGGTTCTGTATTTTGTATTGACATCTGTGCCTGATTCTTCCCAATAGACAGGGGATTTGATTGAGGTAACACCTTCCAATGTGAAAGGAAGCTCCCCACCTGCTTTCTCATAAGGTTGATTGAATGCCCTATCCCACAATTTCTTGGTTTCTTCAAAGTCCTTTTCCTTCGGGGTTTCAGACAGAGTTACCACCTTCCGCAGATCACTTTCTACGGCTAACGCTTTCAAATCATCAAGATACACTGTTGGGTAGCTCTACTCCGTTAAAAGCAAAACAATCGAAAGAACATAGCAGAAAGTCAGAAAGAGGGATTGAGAAAATTAACCGAGGGAGAGAGTCATCAATCATTTTCATTCTAGTGATTACTTCATCCGCGAGTGAGAAATCAAGACTTAAGATGCTGAGTGTGAAAGCATTTAAGAGAAGAACGAAACGCAACAGAAAAACACACCTGGTGGGTCAGCCACATTAAGAGGATGTCCGAAGCAGGAACGAAACGCGAAGAAAACTCATGCGCGAACCTCTGCAGCATAAACAAGAAAGCCCTGTATCGCTGTCTGGCGGCGATCAAGTACACAACCTCAGACCTGTACGGCTCAACGAACATGGAGCACAACGACAACCTCTGCTTCTCAACTTCCTTAAACACACCCTCCTTCAAACTCCCCCCAACAACCTCGCCACCCGAATCCTGCGAATCCGAACTCGCCTCGTTCTCAAACGACTCAAACGGGTATCTGCTGCTCCAAATCTCCATTCCCCGCATCAACGCGTACTCTCTGTTCTCCTCGTCGAAAATTCCCGCTCTCCCAATCAGCTTCGAGAATCTGGTCTCGCAGTACTCCCTGTAACTCACCTAAAACGGTAAACAACATTACAAACTGAATTTACTTCACTTTACCTTTCTCTAATTTTCACGAAAACAAACGATAAACGAACTCACGGGGTTTAAAGTGTGACAGAACCAAACCCATTGGACGTCAAGCGCAGGAAGAATTACAGGAGGAGCAGAGTCCGGAAGCGTGAGATCAGCAATCAACGGCATCCAGAAATCATGATACCTGCAAAACCGTTCCACCGTCAGATGAGTTTACTAAACGAAAACAAACAAGGGAGGTGACTTTGTTCCATAGAGTTTACCTTCTTACAGCCTCCACCATAATGGACGTGTGGTGAAGCCATACCGAATCGGCCACACTCCTCAAGAAGGCGATATTTCGCCTGGCCGCTGACACGAGATCGATCCCGAGCCGTATCGCGGCGATTTCGGGCAACTCGCCGAGACTTGCGGAGGAGGTGCTGGGCGAGATTTCGGGACCGCGGAGATTCTCCGACATGGTTTCGGTGGAGGAGTACGATAGTGCTTTTTAGTAAGTGAGAGACACGAACATGATTGAGTTGCGTGGAGAGGGAAACATGGTTGCGTCTTTAATGAGAGGAAATAATATCTGGTGAAATGGATGAAGACGATGTTATTGTTGTTGATGTTTTTGGCTGTTGGAATTTGGAACAAAGAGAATGAGAGTAAGTAGAAACGGAGTTGTCGATTGAGGAAGACAAGAATGACCGTGAGACTGAGTTCTGAGGTGTCCCTGTTTGAACACGTGTGACCATCCCCTCACTCACTCACTCACTGCTCCCAAGGTTAATGTTATGGAATATAGATTAGCAAGAATGATCATTTTTTCTAATTTTAGAATAGAAACTAAACAATAATAGATTTTTTTTTTTTTGGAAAAAACTAGATTTTCCTTTGAGGGTTCAAAATCGGAAAGATTTAACCCCGATTAACTATGATTATAAATAAATATATCATATCTATCCAAACTAATCATCAACTTTGACATTTGTAAGAGCATACATATTGTCATTTTCCTAATCATATGAGTGTTTATAAAACCACTTAACGAAACAGGGGAGATAGAATTCTGTGTTCTGTTATATGGTCATGGTAGTGTTGTGGTCCCCGGTTTCGTTCATATAAGATCAGAAACAATAATGCGATCCACATGTCGTAAGGTGGCTATAAAAAGTGGTATATCATGTCACTAACATATTGGCAGAGTTGAAAGATCTTATAATAGATGGGTTAAGCACAGATACTTAACCTTGAGCGCAATTAAAGTCACCCACTACGTGATGTTATGTTCCATCACATCTAATACGCATGTTTTGAGTTTGAGTTTTCCACATTCCCCAGTTGTCATCGCTCGTGGCTAATTGCGGCTGTTACACGTATATGAGTGATTGCACCTATTAATAGAAATCATGTTTAATCTTAGAGTAAATTATACTCTCATGATTTTATTGTTCTGAAAAAATACATATTATTCTTGTTTTATAAAATTACACAACTTTTTTACTTTTCAGTATTTAAAAAAGAAAAACGGTTTTAACAACCGCAGACCTTATGTGTGTAACTTGCAAAACATAAAACTAATTATTCTATTTGGTTATAAAAAATGGGGTATATAATTATATATCATATACAAACTATAAATATACATTCTCGCATTTATTAGTTTTATAAAACACTCGCTCTTCACTACAAAATGTTTATATAGAAATTCCAAAGAATAGCAAAAAGAAACAATAATCATCGGTTTATGCGGTCCTTGCCTAATAATGCAGACCAACAAAACTAAGGCTTTGTTTGTATGATAAGATAGATATAGAATAGAGTGCGAAGATAGATTTGTGTAGATTTAAAGGAATGAATATATGTGTTTCTTTTAGTAGATTTAGAGGGTAAAGTGAATGGATTTGAAGAAAAATTTTATGAAAGTTAGTGAATGATTTGATTGATATGATAGATTAAAAAAATTATAGTAGATAAAATTTAAAATTTACTAAAATACCCTTCATAATAAAAATTTAATAAAATTACAATTGAATGAATTAAAAAAATTAAAATTTAAGAATATTTTAATTATCTTTTTATATTAATTATTATATATATACATATATATATATATATATATATATGTATATATAAATTAATAATAATAACTACATATATTATTAATTTTTAACTATTATAATTATTATTAATTATTATATACTTTTATTAATTAATAATAATAATAATCATTTTATATATATTATCAGTTATTATATAGTAATATATTAATTATTATATTTAAATAATATTTAAATTATTAATTATTATTAAATATTATTAATTAAATATATAAATATTTATAATAAATTATAATAATAAATAATATATATATGGTCAGTGGCGGATCTTGACCAACATTGTTGGGGGTGTCCAAATAATACATCCAAAATTTATACATTTCATTATTGTCACTAATACAATAAAAAATGAAGTATACGAAGAAAATTGAGACATAAATACCAAAAATGATTTATCAATATACCTATTTAAATAATTTATTCCTTTATTCTTCATCAATATACCTATTTTAAAAAAAAAATACTAAAAAATGATTTATCATAATCTAATAAAAAATTGAGAGACATAAATACCAAAAGAAAATTCGATGATAATCAAACCACACTTAAAATTCAATTATAAAAAACACACAGTACAATCATTTTTTCTTATAAAATAAAAAATTAATATAAAAGAGACTCATTAAATAAATTATTAAACTAATATTTCACTATCAAGTGAGACAAAAGAGAATTACCTTTTTCTTTATTTCTTCGAATGGAAGAGAACAGTTGAGAGATGAAAGCAAAAATAATTGAATTTTTTCTCTTCCAAAAGAAAAGAAAATAGGTAAGAATGGAAGATGAGAACAATTTGTAAGAAATTCAAGACATAGATATATAAAATAGGCTCATTAAATAAATTATTAAATTAATATTTCACTATCAAGTGAGACGAAAGAATTACTTTCTTCTTTTCTTCCTTGAGGAGGGAAGAGAATAAAGGAGAAATAAGAGAAAAAATAATAGATCTTTTTCTTTTCAAAAACAAAAGAAAATATATGAGAATGAAATATGAAAACAATTTATGAAAAATACAATCTATAATGAAAATAAATAATTAAAAATATTTTGATAAATCTTTTTAATCTTTATTCTTTATTATATTCGATTTTATATTTTATTATTTATTAGTATTAATTATTATGTTTATAAAAGAAATAAAATATTTAATTTAATATTTATAACAAAATAAAATCAAAATACCTAATATTTATAATAAAAAAATCAAAATATTTATTGTAAAAAAAGTTTCAAAATTTTTGGGGGGCCAAGGCCCCTCCCTGCACCCATGATGATCCGCCCCTGATGATAATAATGATAATAATTATAATATGATGATAAATATAAGGATAGAAAAGTCAAAATGGATGTATCGGCACAAATATTCGCATTTGTAGTAAGATTTATTTGTGAGATTTTTTTCTTAATCTATCTGTGCTTTTTCATTCATATTCATTGAGATGAACATGATTTTTTAATTTATTTGTCTCTTCAAATCAGTTTGAACAATATAATCCATAAAAACAAACACTGCGTAAATAAACCTCTATATGTTTATGTATTTACAATAACTAAGACTAATCTTTATAATTATTATGAATTAATGGTCGTCCATTGATTTATAAAATTACTCATATGATTGATAATCATATTAATCATTACTCTTTTTATGTAATATTTTGTATTTACTGTTTGATTTTATATCCTTTCTGGGTTACCATGTTGTATCTATAAATAGGACTTGTTCTATCAATAATAAGACACACATACAAACAGAATGTTCCCTACTCTCTCCTTCTCTATTCTTTCTCTCCTTTGTCTCTCTTTTATTGCCTTTATTTTATAACAATAATTTGATTATGCTATGATATTTTATTAATATTATATATTTATATAACATTTATTATATGAGATATGTAATCACAATAATTATTTCTATTATTATTTAATTGAGGCGTCTCGTTATTTTTACGGTATTATTTGATATTATATTATCAGCTTTATCTTATAGACCTTAAAGTTCATAAATCCTATAAATACAATTAGTATTTTTTATAAAAATATACTCTCACATTAATTCTCTCTTACTAATTTCTGAGTTGGAGAGTTTGTAAGTGAATTTTTTTCATGTGTTTCAACTCTCAGAAGCATTTGGAATACTTTGTCGCGGCTTTACATGGTCACCACTCAAAACCAAACTCAATTGTCACATAAGATAGAATCTAACCCGGTAACTACCATTTAAAATCAAAAACATCAATCCACAAAAACAAACAACAACATAAACACTACTACGACAACGATTATTAACCAACCATACAATGTATTATTTCAACAACAAATAATATACTAAGATCTTATATCCTCAATATTTATCAAAATTTAAACTCACTGAAAAAAAAAACATTATTTTCTTTTACCTCATCCAAAGCACCACAAGAAAAAAAAACTAAAGACTAAACAAAGTTAATAAAATCTTAACTTACTCAGAGATACTTTGATTCAAAACAAAACATATTATTGCAAACTTAGACTAATAAAAAGTTCTCAAATCAATTCAAATTTTACACACACACACACACATATATATATATATATATATATATATATATATAT
>Ga0214545_1001234_pt1 | contig 46946 bp, 23 predicted proteins | sample CNSS4metaG_FD_160064 | JGI IMG/M metagenome (GOLD analysis project Ga0214545, IMG submission 160064) | Root nodule microbial communities from cowpea collected in UCLA plant growth center, Los Angeles, California, USA - CNSS4 | ecosystem: Host-associated > Plants > Roots > Nodule | place: USA... | reverse complement strand
AAAAAAACACAAACGAAAAACTATATTATAATTTCGATATCCTGTCAGAATCGTGACGATAAAAAAAATTCTATTTATTTTTTTATTACAATAAACTTATAAAAATTTAGTGGCAAAATTTATACACTAATATATAATTATATTTAAAATATTCACATTTATATATATTTACAATACTATATACATCTTGTATCCACATTGTTTAGTACATTTTATATTTCCTACACTAGAAGAGGAAGAAGGGTTATTTATTTACAGTTTCTCACTCATATGCGGTTTATCAAACAGGTGGAGGTAAAATGTTATGGATAGGATTCACTTGGATTGTTGGGGGTAAATAAAAGATAACTCTGATTTGTCCTTCGATGACAATCGGCGCGTTTGGAGCAAAGAGAAAAGTAATAGTAGAGTTTCCCGTTCCCTGAAATGTTATAGAATTATTTACTGCGTTGGTTTGCCATGCATTTCCTGGAAAAACAGCCACAATGTCAACGAAAAAGGGATTATGCATGTTGGGAGAAGCCATCTATGATAAGGTTATAAAATTTTGTTTTTCACACACAATAAAAAATGGGGAAGTGAGACAAATATCACATAAAAAAATACAGCATATCATAATAAAATAAAATGAAATGAAAATTCTCCAAAATCCATAAAACTAAATTTTATCATACTTTATAAAGATATTGATTAATTTTGTAGTGACTAGTCAGGATAAATGAGCTCATGGCCAACAAAGTAACTCAAGAACATTTCATCTTGAGTAATACTAACTCGTTTAAATCCTCAAGGTCATACCTCCAACTACAATAATCAAATCTTTATTTATCATAAGTTTCATTTTAATATTAAACCACATAATTATATAAATAATTAAATAGATAGGATCAATGAATAATAAATATAAATAAATAAAAAGGAGCAGTACGTAACTGGAGATAAATATAAATAAGTAAATGAGAGTAAATATAAATTGAATAAATAGGACCAGTGCGCAACTGGAGATGAATATAAATAAATAAATAGGAACGAGAACTAAATATAAATTAGAATGAGGTTAGGGGCACCTCACTTAAAGGTAAAAATAAAATAAAATTATGAGGAGATAAGAAAAATTAAAAGTCAAAAGATATAATGATAAATGTCTCCTTCCCTTACCTTAGAGATTGAAAAAAAAGTCTGAATAAATGCACGATTCAACTCTTATTTCTCCTTGGAGTCTCGCTATTTCGTTTCCTTTTTCTGATTTGCCTCTCTCGAATCTCTCTTTTTTTTTTCTCCTTTCTTTGCTTCATATGACTTTCAGTGGACCAGCTCCATATATATAGAGGCTTGAACATTAAATTCATCTAATCTTTGCAGAGATTCGCAGTACAAGAATGGAATATCATTAATTGAAAGTCTATCTCTTTCTGAACAATGTACTTACACCATTTATTCCAAGATAAACTTGTATTATAATTGTAAACGTAATTCTATTATAATGTTTATCTGATATATATAATATATATATATATATATATATATAATATTATGATATTAAATAATATATATATATATATATATATATATATATATATATATATATATATATATATATTTATACACGTTTACAATTATATATATATATATTTATGACTGAAAAAAATTATTATAACTATTTAACCATTTTTTTTTTACATACTGAAAACATTGTGGCATAAATTTTGAGATGTTACAAGAATAAATATCATAATTTGTATCGAAAGATGGGACTTTGGTTAATAGATCAGTAAAATTTTACCATTGTGAATTTCACCCTTACAAAGATGTTAAGGGTCTGTTCATTTCAATAGACGAATTTGAGACGATGTACTGTTAGTATAAAAAGCACAGTTAACGAAAAGAAAAAATCTATAAAAACACAAAAATCAATGCAAATTTGTTACTTTATACTTTCTTCCTATAAGAGAAGAGATTTGCGGTTAAGTTTGAGAAAATGTCTTAAAAGACCTCACCATAATTTATTATATTATATATATACTAATTTATTTAACTTAATAAACTATTATGTTTATAATAATAATAATATAAATAATAAATAATATTATATTATATTATAAATAATAAATTATATAATATAATAATATAAATAATAAATTATATAATATAATAATATAAATTTGATAGTCGAGTTTACAGATTATACAATAGTGGAATTTCATACTAATTTTTTATTTAAAATAAAATGCCATTCACAAATGCTTCGTAACATTTTTTTAATACTATGGAAAAAATTAATTTATTTTATTAATTTTTGTAATTTATTTCTTTAAAGTGTAGCATTAAATAAAAATTTAAAAAATAATTATAACTCGTACAAATACTAATTTATACTACATATTACTTAAAAGGTAAAATGGTAATTTCTCTTATATATATATATTAAAATATTTTTTTATTTATCACATCAATCAAATCACTCACAAACTCTCACAAACTTTATTTCCAAATTCACTCACAATCACTTCTAAATCCCTTAAAAAAAAGACAACACACATTTCACTCTTATATCCACTCAAACTCATCTTCTCCCTCTCCCACAAATCCATCTATCCAAGTGAACAAAACCTAAGTGTGAGATAATGAGAAAAGTGATTTTTTTAGTGTAATAGCTATCATACGCGTTTTAATTTACATTTTATGGATTTTATTGTCATATTACTTTTATAAAATTGTTGTAATACTTTAAATTATTTATGAAAAAAAAAATTCTAAAACAGAAAAGTATATCTTTTACTTATAAAACATTTTTTTTTATAAAAATGGGTTGTTTTGACCCATTTATTACAAAAATGGATCAGTTTACTAATTAATTACATGAGAAGATCAATTTACTAATTATTTGATTTCTCTTTATTTATTTTTAACTTTTATGTAATTTCTAAGGTTTTATATACTTTTTTTAAAAATAAATTTTTAATAATTTGACTAAAAATATTTTAAATAAAATTTTATTAAAATTTTGATATTTTAAAACTTAATATTTTAAATTTTTTTATTACATTTTATTATAAAATTTACAATAATAAAATTTGATTAAAAATATTTTAAATAAAATTTTATAAAAATTTTGATATTTTAAAAAATAATATTTTAAATTTTATTATAAAATTTACAATAATTAAATTTTATTTAAAATATTTTTAATCAAATTATTAAAATTTTATTTTTAAAAAAGTATATAAAATTTTAAAAATTATTATAAAAGTTAAAAATAAAATAGAGAAAAGTCATATTAGTAAATTACATCTGTAATGTAATTAATTAATAAATTGATCTATTTTTATTATAAGTAAGTTAAAATGATCTATTTTTTCAGAAAAAATTAGTCAAATCAGTAAATTCACCATGTTACATAATTAATTAATAAATTAACAATAGGTTAAAGCGACTATTTTATAAAAGATCATATAAAACCGAATCCGGTCTTGGTCCTTTCTCAAAATCTTGTTAATTCGTCCAAACACTTTATCACCCAAGAAAGAAACATAATTAAACACTATTTTCTTGCAGAGAAATAAGTGAGACTCATGCAACAGACAACTTTGAAATAAAATCTTACCCATAGGTAAACTGAACCGACCAACATAACGACAAGTGACATCGTGTGAGAGAGTCCAATCGAGTATAAGAAAATCGTTGTTTTAAAAAATAAATAAATAAAGGAAGAACTTTGTTAAAAACAGAACTTCACCTGTTGAGTTTCAATTAGATGATCATTTGTTTCTATTTATTTTATTATTAACAAGGAACCAACTTATGAAAATTTTATTTATTGAACTATCTAACAGGGACCAATTTGAATATTTAATATTTAGTGTTTGTTCGGTTATTTTGGTCCCTTTTGTTTTTGCGACTTTAGTTCCCAAACTTTCTAAAATATGTAATTTTAGTTTACTATACTGGGCTCGAAATGTGGGCTGATCATTTGGGCCTGTGTGAAAGCGCAATAAATGTAAACGGAAAACATTATAGTTGCGCTAGATTCTTGAACTTGATGGTTTCACTCAGTTTCACGTCACAACTTCATCGTCCTCCTCTTACTCAAGTCCTCTGCAACTTTAACCTAAAGTAAACAACCTCCTCTGTATCCACCTATTTCTCTACATTCACTTATTTTTTATACCTGTTTTTGTTGTTTGTGTATCAAATTAGCTCGCTGATTCGAATCTTACCGATTTTGGTTATTGTAATTAACAATATAGTATGTTTATCCAAGTAATCTTGATTTCTGAATTCATCACTAATTCGCATTCTCTTTATTTTGTTATTTTTTAAACTTTCGTTTATTTTAAACCTATTCGATTAATTTCAACTGTGGTTGTTTAAGTTTGTTCAACAACTGAATGAGTGTGAGCAAGATTGATCTATTTTAATTTGTTGTAAATCCTGATATTCTGAGTGTTAATTCACTTAATTACTGACACATTTCATTCTTCCTTGTTGAAGATGATCTCAGCACGCGTTGATAAAAGTGTTAAGTAACTTGCTGCAATGAATACTTAAACATGAACTTTTGCTGCAGTGCACTGCGACTGTGACTGTAGGGTGAGTTCGTTGAACACACGTAACAATGGCTGATGCAGTTGGCATGCCTGAGCAGGACACACCGATTTTTTCCGGCAACAATGTCCGTCCAAGGTTGGATGTCTATGTTTGGGACATGGATGAGACGCTTGTACTACTCAACTCCTTGCTGAAATCATCATATGCAGAGGCTTTTAACGGTCTGAAGGATGTGCAGAAGGGAGTTGAAATCGGGAGGATGTGGGAAAATCTCATTCTACAAACATGTGATGATTATTTCTTCTATGAACAAGTAAAATTTGGGTTATATGTTGAAATTTCCATGGATCGTTTGCTTGTGGAATGTCATTGATTGATTTGGGGTTTCTATGCTGCAGATTGAAAATTACAATAAGCCATTTCTTGATGCTCTGGCCCAATATGATGATGGGAGGGACTTATCTGATTACGACTTCAACAAAGATGAATTAGGCGCCCCTCAAGATGATGCGAACAAAAGAAAACTTGCATATAGGCATCGAGTCATTGCCGAAAAGTACATACAGGTTAAACTTCTGGAGCATTATTATTTCTGTATTCAACTTTTGAAGCTTAGTACTATTGTATGGAATTTTGTGTTATGTGTTATAATAATGTTGCACATTTATTGGTGATTCTTGAAATTAATGTATATAATTTATGTATGTATCTGACAGTACTTTCCTTTGTATTTTCAATTTTCATTTTTATCATGATGAAATGGTTCTCAGTTATGAAGCCATAGCATTGTTTTGATTTTATGGACCATGCCTATAAATAATAGTTTCCACAACACATTATCAATTACTTATAAGATTAAAGAGAGAATGATTGAGTTCACTTTTTATGCCTGCATGTTATAGTTTGTTGTAGTCTATAAATTCATAGTTGCAACGAGTTTTTGAACCTTATGAAACTTGTCTCAAAGTGCATACATGTTAAAATAAGTTATAAATTATTTTGTGGAGCAATTTTGGCAGTCTTACATTTAACATAAAAGGTTTTGATAGGCCATTGGCATGTGATTAGGAGGAGGGTAAAAGGGAGGGAGCCCAATGGTAGCACGAGCAGATGTTTATGAGAGGAAAAAGAAAAGTAAGAAAAGTTAAAGTAAGGGGAAAGAAATGGAAAATTCAGTTAGCAGATAGGAAAAAGGTTCATTAGTGAATTGTGATGGGTTGCTTGTTGTGGGGAAAGGAGGAGCTTCCGGAATCAGGATTAGTTGGAGGAAGAGAGCGAGAGAGAAGGGTTGCATAGAAGATAGTTTAAGGTCTTGAGTGTATGTTTGGTGGGTGGTGAGTTAGTTATGCTATTTAGGTTCTGTTTGGATGAACTTTTCTATGGACATATGTAAGAGAAGAAAATAAGAAGGTAAAATAAATTGAGTTTTTCTTGTAAGTTAAATCAACTAATAAACTTTAACTTTTTTACTAGATCTTTCTCTAATTTCTCTGAAAGTTTAAATGATAAGCTGATTTAGTTTATAGAAGAAACTTAATTTATTTTACTTCATATTTTCTTCCAAGTGCATATAGAAAAATCTCCTTTCTTTTTGTTGAGCGTTCTGTTTATCAGAAGATTTTTACTCAGCTGTAGGGAGCTTTGCTCCCCAATTTCTGAGTTAGTATTATTCAGTATATCTTGTTTCTATCAGTTTTTGAGTTAGATATTTTCTGATTTTTGTGATGCTTATTCTGAAATCATTTGATTTTTGTCTTTACTTATTTATTGCTGGATTTTGGATTTAATGTATATCTATTACTTTTCCAATATTCCATAGTTTGTATTTTAGATATTGAATAGTATGGCAATTGATAATTAACCCCGTTTTCATAAATTTGTGTCTAAGGTGATATACTTTTGTATTGTTTTCATATCAATCTCACATTTTATCTGGAAAATTATATCTTGACAATGGGACCAGTTGACAACCAATGATAGACAAGTTTTTTTAATATTAAAAATGCATGACAATGGGTTGTTGAAAGAAAATACCATAATAATTTTTTTCAATTAAAATATTACAATTGTAGAGTGGTTTTGGGTGTCCATATATCACTACCTGTGAAACACAAAAATACACAAGAAGGAAGGGTTGACTTTTGTATTTAAAACTCAATAACTTTTGCAAATCAACATTTGATAACAACAATCAGACAAAGTTTAAACTTGACAGACGCATTGTCAAGCAATTTTCCGCAGAGTAGCATCTAATGAAAATAGTCAGCTGAAACTTCAAGTTGACAATTGTACTATCAAAGTCTCTTTCTAAAACTCATTTAAGTAAAACTCTTCTTCTTTGATTAGTTTTAGATAAATAACATGCAATTTAAACAAATAAGAGTTGAAAGAGATTTACACAAGGTATTTTTATACTCATTCATTTGAAATCCAAACTACATCTAGTTGTTGATAAACACAATCAAGTTCCACTATCATGCTAATGCTACAAGATACAAGGCAAGTATTCTTTGGATCCCAACTAGTTTTGGCTAAACAAACATAAAGTATTAGTTAAACCGTCGCCATTGTTGGTTAGAACTGTGTATTATTTGGAATACAACCACTCATGACTAAGTTAGTGTATTCTTTGAAAAACAACCACTCTTGGCTAGTGTCAAGTATTCTTTGGAACATGACCCCTCGTGGCAAATTGAGTAATCTTTGAAACACAATCACTCCTAGTTAAGACCAAATATTCTTTGTAACACAATCACTCCTGGCTAAATAACTTCTTTGGACATACAATCACTCCTGACAAAACATTGAGTATTCTTTAAGCCTAGGTACTCTTAGCTAAACACTTTGTTTACACAAAGGATGTGATCTAAACATCATAGGTTTGCTAGCTAAAAGAGGGTAACATCCTAAGCCGGATACAAGATGATAAACACTCGTTTAGGTGGCTAAATGAATACAACAATGTTCTTACTAACAAACTGGAAGCTTAAGGATTGCTAAAGATATAAGAGCTTTGTTATCGTTCTCGTTATAGGAGTTTCGTCAATGTCGTCAACCTTTCTTCTTCAATGAGGTCTTCTTTATATAGATGTTGAGAAGAAAAGAGTCGATACAAATCCTTTAAGAGATGTTGTGAGGTCTTGCAAAGATCTTCTTCCTCTTGTGTTTGTCCACGTTCAAGCTGGTAGATGGATTAAATGCTTTTAATGCAACATTAAATGCATATAACTTCTTTAAGTTACATTTTTATACACAACATGACTTATTATACCTAGATTAGGTAGCTTCTTTCCAAACTTGAGCAAAGCATAAAGCTTGACATGGCTAATCTTTGTAGGTCTGACATTCTGCTTTTTCAGAAAAGTTGTTCATGGGAAGTAGCTTTGGCACGTTCTTTAGGAGATTTTTGATGTAGACTCTTCAATACGAGATTCTCTTGTAAGATGCCAAGAGATGAACATTCTCTACAAGCATAGAATAAGCATTTATGAGTATTCCACATTTATTATGAATACTTCAGACTATATGTCGTTATCATTCGTCCAAGCAAAAGCTTATAAGACGAACTATATAGGCAAAGCGTTGTGTGTTTGGTTGGCTAGGCGAAGCTCCGTAAGCAAAAAACATATGCATCTATTTGACCAGATGAAACACTTGTATCTGTCGAGACCCGATGCTTATAAAACATATTTTATAGTTTGTTGTTAAGCATATAATCAAAAATCAAATATAGGGTCCGTTGAACTTTGCTTTAACAGTACCCCTTTTATCTTCCATTAAAAACAGTAAAATGTCAAATGCTAAGACTTAGCAAGCTGAGTGCTTCATCTTTAAAGAATTGCTTGTGGATTAATGTTGAAGACAAACAACAAGGCTACGTGACTATATACACCTGAGTGCCGCAACTTTTTTTGTTAATTTATGTTTTAATTCCTATGCTAACAGATCAATAGTTGTAAAATAACTGAAACAAGCTTTGAAGTTTCAACAGATCAATGCTCATAATGTAAAACTTGATTATTGTTTAGAAAAAACTTCATGAGGTTTTAGTTTATTGGTGAGAGATGCTGCTTTCCCTTTTTTTTTCTGATGACTAAAGCTTTGTAGATATCATGAAGTGAGAATCTGAGGAGACTTGGAGAGTTACCAAACAAGTTGTTGTTTACTTTATTTGGTAGCTTTTCTATTGGTAGGTTAACATAAGATAAATCTTTTCTTGTTTGGTTTCAGGGTTTACAGAATATTTTAGATCAAGAGACAATAAAACACTGGGATGAATTGTATGATAAAACTGATGAATACACTGACAGGTGGCTTTCATCAGGTATGTTTTGATGCTTAAATGATATTATCTTTTGTTCACGACCTGTATTACTTATATCTTTCATGTTTAATATATTGTAGCACGAACCTTTTTAAAGGAGTGTTTGGGCGAAGATGAAGATGCAGTTTCTTCAGTTGCTTCTTCTGACATCAGCTATAACTCAACTAATGTAAAGCATGTTAATGTTTTAGTGACCTCTGGATCGTTAATTCCCTCACTTGTGAAATGTTTACTCTTTCGTCTGGACAGCTTGATAAGCCATGGAAATGGTGAGTAATTTTATCTCTTCGGGCTACTTTGAACTACCATAATTGATTGTTTTATGCCATATTTCTGAAAGCTCAAAGCTCACAATCATGTTATTAATGAACCTTTTTGAAAGCCTAAAACTAGTTGTCATTTCAGTAACCAGAGTTTAATCCTGATCCATGTTAATTATGTATGATGCGTTTCAGTTTATAGCTCATGGGAAGTGGGAAAAACTCAATGTTTCCGATGGATCAAGGAGCGTTTCAACCATCCTAATGTTCGCTTTTGTGTATTTGGAGATGGATGGGAAGAGTGTGAAGCTGCAGAAATCATGAGATGGCCATTTGTCAAGATTGATCCACGGCCAGGAAAACTTCACAGGTTCCCTGGTCTTACTTTGACAACAGTTAGCCACTACTTTTCTGTGGTGTATGGAAGGCCAAACAATGAGAATGAAGATGGTTGACTCAAGATCTTCATCTCATATACACTTTTCTGGTATTCATGTCTGTACCAATAATATAAAATGAATGCAGCAGCATAACCAGCAATTGTGTTACCAAGTGTATGCATTGCTTCCGTGAGATGGATATCAATCTCAGGTGCCAATTGCTTTTGAAGAAATTAGACAGAGCTATCTTTCTGACATGCGTGATGATAACTTCACGGTGTAGAAATGAATGTAGATCAGTCACCAATCACCACTTCTAATGTACATAAGATGTTTAAAATTCATCTATGTGCACATTCTGTAGGGCCCTCCACCCATTATATGTCGTTTCTACGCTTATTTCGCATAGAGAAAGGCAAATTTTAAAGCGCATTACTAACCACTACTAACCACACATGCATTACTTTTGCTGCACAAAACAATTCCTTCAAAAGGCCTAAAGTTCAATGGATTTTAGGCTTACGTGAATTCGGAGTTTTGCTCCATAATGTACATTCATAGCAAATCCATTACATACAAATTTTATAATTCTAAGTTAAAGGTTTTTCTTTTTTCTTTTTGGAGTATCCTAGAAATTCAGCATACACCTCTTTAACTCTTTCTGAAATGAAAAATGTTGGAACTTTTTTAGGGGACAGGAAGCCACTTCTAAGTTTTGTTTCATGATGCATTGCGGATGAATTGCTGACATCAATATTTATGTGCTTATGGATGGTGCTTCGCAATGTGTTAGTTTCATCTTCATTTGTAAGTTTAGATAATTGAATTTGGCCTCACATTCGCAGAGCAGTATCTGATGTGGAATGGCCGTCAACTATAACTACAGGATAAAAATCCTGATGTGATTTCTGAGGATTGACCAACAGATTATAAAGATTTTTTGAGGTCTTTGTCAATTTTTAAATTGCCGGACCTAACATTCATCTCAAAAGGTAGGTCCTCATTTGATTAAGTTTGTCACATTAATAGGAAGCTGCATGGCTGGTGTTAAGTCCAATTTTCCCTTCAGCACGCCTGTTTTCACATCAATTAAACAACTTGTCTTCTTGCTAAAAAGATAACTCCTAAAATGGTATTGGTATGGTATTCCTTGGGATTTGACATGCACTGTATATTGTTCTGACATTTGAGATATACACAGAATCTATCCTTTGTTGTCCTTTACTTTTGAGACTATGAATTGGTTCGAATTAAGGATAAGATCATTCGATAATCTATGTAGATCAGGTTCAGGCTATGCGTCCAAATGAACACTTTGTCCACTTAATCATCTACTAATGGAAGACAAATCACCACAGATTTATTTGGCCCTGCTCAGTTGGAGGACAGACACACTTTCATTATCAACTTTGGCTTGGTACGGTGACACGGACAACTTTCTTTCATAACTTTATACAGCAATATATTTTTTTTCTGCATACCACATGTTACTACAGAAAAATTAGGAAAAAAATTTCTTCTTTCAAATGCAAATAAACCCTTTAAATGTTTACCCTCAATAATATGTAAGGATTTGTATTTTTTTCCTTCTTCTAGCCAGTCATTAATTTATCATTAAATAAGTGGAAAAAAGAACTGTTCTTATCAATCACTGCCCTATTAAATGTGGAGCTGCTCTCGTTGTTTCTCTTGGAAAATTATATTAGAAAACATTTGAAAGGAATGCCACTATTGTTAATTCTCAAATTGCAATTCTTGATATTGGTTATCTTTGAAGACAAATTAAGATTTTAGACTTATCATTAGTGTAGGGTAGCACGTGATATATAATCAATGACAGTGGATTTTGTTTGCAAAACAACATATCTTTATAGGGGTCCATTGCTGCATTTTCTCACGATCAAAAGCATGGCCCGTGAGGTTTTCATTAGTAAAATTATCGTACTCAATTGAATAGAGTTAGCAATTTTATCTTCTTCTGCATGCCTATTATGTACTCACTCACATTGGTGCCCACCAAAGTAGTCTCTTCTCTCATATCATTGGATTTGGAAAGTATCTGAATTTTTCATGATAAATTTTAAAACCTGCAATGCTTCAACATAATTTATAAAGGCCCAATAAAACAATTGGTTGAGCACTTATCTTAAACCACGCATCTTTAATTTCTATGGTCCTTTTTATTGCTTTGTTTAGAGTTTGTATCAGAACATTGACAATGTTCTCTATTTTTGTCATGGTTAAATTAATCTGTATTACAACATAATATTATTATATTTTAATTAATTTTATATAATTTTAATCAAATCCTTATAATGCTAAAAGTTTATAATTGTGTCTTTTAAAGTTATTATTGTTAAAGTTCCGTTAAATGTTACTAATAATGGCAACTTAATCTGTAAGTACTTAACTTTATTGGATTTTGGCTTAATTTGTTATAGTTTTACATTTTTTAAAAAATTAATAATTATGAAATTTTGTATCTACATGACAAGTAAATACCGTTAAACTTCTATTAATTATTACTAATATTTTGAAGTAGTAACAAATTGAGGGAGAAGAAATAGCATGAGAGTAGGTGACAGAAACTTATTGGTATACTATATGAGATGTGTGGATAAAATATAAAATGAACACGGTTTAATCTATATTGCAATCACTTTTAGTGTGATTTTTTAATTGATAATTTATTTTTTTTAATAACAAAGGATATGTTTTTTTAAACTACGCACAATTACTTTCTCCAACTATAACAGTCCAACTTATCCACTTAAAATATTTAACACTTTTTTTAACATTACATTATTTAAAAAATCATATACACAAATATAAAAACGTAGGTGTTTATGATATATAGTAATATCTAATGGAAATATAGCATCATCAACTGATAATAAGGATTCAATTACAATTTTAAAAGTGCATAGATTTAATTAAAAAAATTAATTTTTGGACCTAATTAAAAATGTAATGAATGTGATGGGGCTACAGATTAAATGTTTTTCGCCATCATCAAGTTCTTTAATGTAGACTTTCAAAAAATAAAATAAAATTTCAACATTTGATATGGTTACTGAACATAAAAAAGAAAAATTACATGTTATAATTTGATCGAAAATTTTGGTAATGATAGTAGTAATACTGATATAGAGAAATAAATCTACACTTTGTCTTTTAAGTATTAACTTTTTCCACCGAAGACTTGTTTTCCTTTTTCCTAGTTCCTCGGTAAAGATGACAATGATTAAATTTAGAGATGATAAAACATGTTGAACCGAATTCGGCTCACATAACTCACAGGTTAAACCGATTCGAACCGGGTTGAAAGTGGATTGACTCACTTAATCTACCAACATATTTTTATAATTTTTTTTAAAAATTTTGTTATAATTATTTACTAATTTTAATTATATAAATTCACAATTTCATATTTTTAAATGCTAAAATGTTGTTCAATAATATTTGAATATTTGAATATTTAATTAATTTATAATAATATTTTGAAAATTATGTGAACATTTTGATTTCACTATTATAAAAAATAAATTAAGTCAATTCACTCTCATTGTAATGTAATAAACATATAAAATAAATTACAAAAAAAATATATTTAAGTAAGTTAACCCACAAACCCATCAACTTGTTGTGGGTCGGACCGGATTGCAAAAATTCTGGCTCACCAAAAAGTAAATTGGATTGAACTGACAATTTTTTAATTCAATCCTTGGTGAACCAATCCATAAAGTCGGGTTAACTCACTTTGACATCCCTAATCAAAAACATTCAAAAGTTAGTGGTTGGTATGAGATAAGTGGTTGTCAAGAATATAAACTATGATATAAAAGAAGGATTAAGGCAAACCTTAACACATAAATGCATTAATTGTCACAAATAAATAAATATATTAGTTAATTAGTACACAACTTATGATTTGTTTTTATCCATTAGTAGGTACACTGTCATAAAAATTGATATAAAAGCGTCTTAAAAAAGGTAATTTAAAAAATATATTTAAATAATAAATTAATTTCGATCCATTTTCATCTTAACCTTTTTTCCATCTTCATGCCAAAAGTTTCCCTAACATTAGAAGTTCTTCACTTATTAAAGTAATAATTATATTGAAACTCTTTTAATATTATCTAAACGTGGCAGCATGAAAATTATGAAACTTACAAAAAAACCATTTCCACGAAAGAAAAACAAAAATAGAGAAAAAAATGGAGGAAAGTGTAGTCATAAAAGCATGTATTGAAAAACACAAAATGTTGTTTCGTTGATCTTTTTCTCACTATATTTTTCTTCCTATTTTTTTTTCTTTATATAAAACTTAGGGATGTCAACCAGGCGGATAGGGTACGAGTAATAACTCTCGTACCCGTATCCATATCTCGAATATTCGTTATGTGGGTATCCGCTTATTTTATTCATATCCGAGGTATCCACGGGTTTTTACAAAATTATTTTAAAAACAAATATTTAATCATAAATTCAAATAAAATAAAATAAAATACATCACTGTCATAAATTTTAAATAAAGTTCACAAAAACTCAAGTTCATACAAGTCCAAATAATTATAAAAATAAATATAAAATGATCTTCAACATAATGAAAATTCTTTAATTAGTGCTTTGATCAACAAGTCCACTTTCTATATGTGTGTGCCAAGTATTCTTATTTTGATTCTATTATTTAACAACAAGTACCATAAACGCCACTGTTTATATAGAGTTTGATGTATATGCCCAATTTTAAAGAAGTGAAAGAGAAGAATGTCGAGGGATATACTTGGAAGAATGAAGACAAAAGACAAGATGTGCAGCCTAGAAAAAATTACGTTAGAATGTTTTTTACTAATATATATATATATATAAGGGTATTTTTGTTAATTAAAGTTTAGCGGGTACGGGTATCCACGAGTATGGATACTATGTTACCCGTACCCGCCCCGTTAACATGCGGGTATCAAAAATATCCGTACCCACAGATAGCAGATATCCATTTTTAATATCCATTTTCCTACCCATTGCGAGTTTTATCCGCAGATATCCGCAGGTACGGATATTTTTGACATCTCGAATAAAGCCTTAAAGTTATAGTTTATTTAGATAAACAGTAGCAGTGTAAGAAAATAAATGTTCCAACCCTCTGCCACAACAAGTTAACCGATTTTATCAATGCTCACCTCAATCTAAATTTCGTTTTCTTTTTTAGCCAACAAGTATGTTCTATACTAGAACCAATTTTGTTAAACCATTAAAATAAATAAAAGTGTGTTGTATTTGATTTGATCCTATTGAATGACTCAGAAGAATTAATGTGCTACAAGTAGGTGACTTTTCCATGGCCCATGCTTATAGAAAATAAAAAATAGGTTGAAAGATATATGAAAAATGAAGATGTATTTAAGAGAGGTTGAATGAGGAAGAGAAAAAAAAAATGCAGAGGTGAATAATTGAGTGACACATGTAGAACAATAATGGTAGGAATATCCAGTTAGGATGAGAGTTAGAACGCGGAGAAAATCCAACAAAACTACACTTTGTGGTCCCTTATGCCTCTCTAATGCTTATCTCTGCTTGTTTTTGGTTCTTTCTAATGTTGCTTAGTCCACCCATGCCTCACTTCCCAAATTTTCATTCTCTCTTCCTTTCTTCTCATTTTCTTATAAATAAACCTACTTTCCTCTTTTCCCCATACCGTATCTACAATGTTTGAGAGTATTCTTGTTCTATCCACTTTTACAAGAATAAGGACACTCACTTGAACCAACACCTGCTTAATTACCTTAAAAAAGATTAATTTTTCATGATGTCTGCATAGTTAAACAGTGCTTCTCCTCTCGAAGAAAAAATGTCTTGGAAAACAAAAACAGAAAGAACAGTGACTAGGATTCTATTTTTTATTTTTTTTGTCTTTAAAAGGGAGGTAGGGTGTGTGTGTGAGAGTTGAACTTGGTTGTTAACAAATCCAGTTAATGCACGTTTAACTAATTGAAAGTTAAGAGTGTTATGCCCTAAAAATATTAAAGAGTATTAACAGTGTGAGATGGAAGGAAGGTGCGAAAGTGGCTGGTCCAAAATCTTGTCTATTAACTGCATCGGGTTGTCCTCAGGTACATGGGCACATGGGTAAAAGGGTGAGAAAGCTGAACAAATTGGGCCACTCTACATCATAGCAAGTTGGAGCAGGACTATTTTCCTCTTACATAAATACCACACTCTCAGTGAAAGGCCTTAGCTTAACTCTTATAGTCTTCTATGAACTCTTTTCCTACAGTTTCATGCATAGAGAGAACCTCTTCATTTGACTCTTACTTTATCATCTGCTTTACCATTTGATTTGCTGGCACCTTCTACTTCACGGGTTTCCTTCTCCCTCTACATCATGTCTTTCTGTTCCATCACCATGTGCATCAAACTTTTTTTTTTTTTTTCTATCTTTCCCTCCCCAGATTGAGTCTTTACTATATTTGCTTACTTTTTCAGGAGCTGAAAAAAATGGGAGAAACTGCTTTGTTCTCTGAGTAGAGTTCAGCAGAGAAAGATAACATTTTTTAATCCTTTATAATGCCAGTTCCACTTGCCCCCTACCCTGCACCACCAACTCCTTATACACCACCTGCTAATGGTATCTTATCCGCCTTTCCTTTTCCTCAACTTCTTGCCAACAAATCTTCCCATCATCTCATTGCTTTTTGGTGATGGAATTATTGGAGATTTGAATTCTTACTTCTTTTGCATCATTTAGACAAATTCTAAAATTGAATGTAAAAGTAGCATAACTGAAAAGAAACAATAATTCCTCTTTTCCTTTGGCTAAGAGGATAAATGATGGATTAGGTATGAGGATTCTTAAGTGAGATTCCTTTGAGACTCTGATTTGAGTGGAATGTGTGGATTTGAGATGGTTCATTATATGCTTTTCCTTTTTAATTTTGGTTTTCTGAAATAGTCCAATTTCTCATCTGGTGGCTTGTAGTTTGTAGATTGAACCTCTCTTTGAGAGAGAATGAATGCTAGAGCATTTAGAATGTTGTGGCTATATGTTTGTTACTTAGAGTTATTTATACATGAAAAATTTTGTTGAGTGCCAGGTGCACAGAGTCAACTTGTCTGTTCTGGATGTAGAAACCTTCTGATGTATCCAGTTGGAGCCACCTCTGTGTGCTGTGCTGTTTGCAATGCAGTCACAGCAGTGCCACCTCCTGGTATGATGCAGTTTCTCCTCACTGAGTCTATTACTCTTTATGTAATTCCACTGGTGTGTATGTTATGTGAAAGTTGTGTGATTTCAATGACAGGCACAGAAATGGCCCAGCTAGTTTGCGGAGGTTGCCATACACTACTCATGTACATCCGAGGAGCGACAAATGTGCAATGTTCTTGTTGTCACACGGTGAATCTAGCTTTGGAAGGTATTTTAGTACTGATGTTTAAAGAATTGTGTATGCATGATGGAGAGAATTTAGGAGATGTTTGTGTTGTGAGCTAAATCATTGTGGTTTAAGTCTCTATTTTGTGGGTAAGCATCAAGTGTGTATTGAATCAGCAAATCAGGTGGCACATGTCAACTGTGGGAACTGCAGGATGCTACTGATGTACCAATATGGAGCAAGATCCGTGAAATGTGCAGTTTGCAATTTTGTAACATCAGTTGGGGCCAATGTAATCTCTTGTCCCTGCCTAACTAGATTTTCTTTTAACTTTCTTAGTCTCAATCTTGCAAGTGTGTGTTTCTGTATCAGTAGAACAAATACCTTTTCCTCTATGTTTTGGCAGATTAGTTTTACTTTTTGATTGGTTGCAAATCATATCAAGCTTTTGTTTTGTACACTTAACAAATAGAAGGAATTTGAGAATTGCTTTTCTTTTTGTATAACAAAGTTATTGACTCTGGTGTTTGTAAATGATGTAGGCGACAACAAGCACCACTGAGCAGAAGTTCAACACTGTAACCATACAATAGGAAGGTTGGTTTTGCTAGTTATATATCGCCCTTAAGGAATAAAGAGTTATGAGATTGGAGAGAAAACTCTTTTTACATGTATAGAGTTATTTTTCCCATGCGTGATTGTATCAAATATTTTTGTTAGATTGGGTGTATGAAAATCCAATTACTGAACGTTTAACTAATTGAAAGTTAAGAGTGTTATGCCCTAAAAACACGTATTAAAAGCGTGAGATGGAAGGAAGGTCGAAAGTGGCTGGTCCAAAATCTTTTCTATTAATTGCATCGGGTTGTCCTCAGGTACATGGGCACATGGGTAAAAGGGTGAGAAATCTGAACAAATTGGGCCACCAGAAAGAACTCTAGCATGGTTTTGAATCTTGATTGGCCAACAATAGTTATAATGATCATGAAAGTAATAATAATGCTTCTGCTAAAGCAGTGATTAGTTATGATACTGTTTGTTCCTAATTAGATGCTGAGAAACACGACCCTAAAAAAAAGTTACTAGAGACAGAGAGAGGACCACAAAATAAAAGGAGAATGAGGTTAAGGTGAGACGTGTGGTGCATGGTTGTGTCGTGAAGATGCAGAGAGTGATGAGTACGATTGTGAGGTTGGGTCCTATTGTCCAGTTTTGGCAACGTAAACGTGGCGCATCATGCACCATCTAAATGAGTGTGCCAAGTTTTGCATCGCTCACGTGTTTTACTGTACCTGCCATTGCATTGCATTTGCATTTGCATTACGCACCAATGGTGAGGTCTAAAAGAAAGAAAGATGATGAGTGAGATGTAGGACCCTCGTTGAACTGAGTTGTCAGTTTGATCTTGATATGCTACCTACAACTAATAGTATGGTGGAAAAGTAGAGAATCAAACTTTTCTGTATCTTGTTCGTGTCATCTTTTACTTTTTGGAATGTTACCAAACTACACCTCACTTTTATTAAAGTATATGAGTCACAACTCATACAAAATAATATTTTAGTTTCAATAAGTAATATATTTATTATTCTGCTTAATATGGTGAAAGAATTACGATACACCGATACTTCAATTTGTGTTACGTATCCGTGTCTGACACATATTGTATCTGATATTTTAAGGATAATTATCAATGAAATATCTAAGTTATAAAATTATAATACACTACGATAAAATCTCTCAATAGTAACCAATTTTAGTAAAAAAGAAAATATTAGTCACTATATAGTGACCAATTTAACAACTAAAATAGTTCCAAAAAATTATAATAAATTTCTAAATTGATAATTAAAATAGTATAGTTTCAATTGTGAATTGGTTTTTAAATTGGTCACTAACATCAGTTACCAAAATAATTGATCTCTAATTAGGAAATTTGGATTCACACATTAACAATCATATATTTATTATTTATTATGTTTGTAAGAATTATTGTAAAATTTTCAATATTCATATATTATATATCTATCATGTATCATATCCTATTATTTTGAAAATCCATGTATCGTATCTATGTATCATAGTTTGAGACAAACAAATATATATATATATATATATATATATATATATATAAAATCTTAAATACGGTGATATTTATATTTTATTAAAAAAAACAAGTATATCTTAACCTTTCTCTTTTTCATCATGAATAATAGAAAAGAAAAGGGTGTGAGATATGAAGGCGACGAAGGTCTTTTTGGGGGATACATGTGTACTCCTTCCTCTCCTTTTTTTCAACTCATGCATCCAATGAGAACTGTCCTTCTACATTTATATCATGTGTGGTGGAAAAAGCCATGTTAAATAAAACAAAGTCACATTTATTAATTTATGAAAAAGAAACTTGTATATGCTTTATATATATATATATATATATATATATATCAGCAGTATTTTGACATGCATTAAAACACAAAGTTATTAAATCAATTCTGGAGAAAAAAAATAATTACTATATTGAATAATTTAAATATAATTTTATAAATTAAAATTTATTAGTACCTAAAATAGTATGGATTATGAATAAAATATTATAATTATTTTGTAAACCAGAGTTTAAGTTGGTCTCCATTAACTGCTAAGCAATTAATATTTAAATTAGTTTCTAATTTAAAATAAATAATAATAAGTAATTGAAATATTGATAAATAATGATAGAAATTAATTTATATTCTAATTCACAAATAAATTATAATTTTTTATTCATAATAGATACTATTTTAGATATTAATATTTTTTAATTTTGTAAGATGATATCAAATTTAGTCTAACTTAGTTAATATAATAACTAAATATTTTGGTCTCTAAAATGGATTATTATTTAATAATTTTCTTGTGGTTTTTATAGTTTTACCAAAGTAATTTTAATTAAATCAAATACAAAATTAATTGTTGATAACACATTATTTATATATATATATATATATATATATATTATTGTATAGTAATTGAATTTTTATAGATTTATTTTCAATATTTAGTTAATTTCCTTCTTTAATACTCTAACAATATTTTTTATGAAACTTCAAAACGGACACATGATTATTAAAACTTCTCTACTATTATCTACAATTTTAGAAGATGAAGCAGGTTTATTGAAACTTTATAAAGAAAGTGCAAATTTGATTTTCCTTGTATCATAAACCTTTATAATTAGATTTATGGATTTGATTATAGTCCATGATTAAGTCCACATTTGTTTTAGTTTCTAAAGCATGTATATAAGCCTAATTGTAATCAAAACAACATTTTACAAATTTTCAAGAGTTTTGAACTTATATTTGTTTTTTTTTTCATTTTCATTCTTGATTGTTTTGTCTTGTCCTTTTTATTGCATTTTGATACTTCATCTATGGAGAACTAGTATTTGAAGATCAATTAACAAAATCAATATTAAACAAGTTGAATTAAATTTTGTACCGATGTTTGATCGATTCAAATCTTTTTTTTTTCTAATCTTAATTTTTATCTTTGTGTTTGTAAGTCACAGTTTTAATTTTAGAAATTAAATTAGGAATCAATTGAATATAAATTTAATAGTTAAATATAGATTAAATTAAATCACATTTCAATTTGATTTCTATAATTAATTTAATTATTAATCATCCTAGCTTGAATCTAAATTTTTATAACACTTTTATAAGATTTTTTTTTTGTTTTTTAATAGTGGATTGAATCTCTTTCCATTTTTTTAATTCCTTATATAGCAATTGAAAAAAATTTAGTTTCGATTTCTGGTAAATCCCTAATTTTAATTTCTTAATTCGTTTTATTGCAATTCTAAACAATTTAGTTTTAATTTCCGTTAAATTTCTAATTTTAATTTATACGAAAAAGTACTAAAAATTGAAAACAACAAATATATGTCCTTACAAAAATTGACCTAAGTTGTCCTATATTGAATTCTTTTAGAGATAATTTAATTTGTTTCATTTAAGAAACTCACTAAAAAAAATCAGTAATATACATTACATCATATTATCGAGAGAAATTAGAAAAATAATAACCAGATCCGTAGAGTGTATGAAAAAAAAATGTAATGAAATGAAATGTTCATGATAAAAAATGGTTAATTTTATAGTTTTTTTTTTAAAACTAAATCTCCTTATTTTTAATGGGAGAAAACTTATTTCTTAATTTAATGTATAGAGTAACATAACCAAACTTTATATTTCATGTTCCCATTATCCTTGAATATCAAACCATTATTTACTTATTAAGTTAATTTTTATCAATCTAACTGTCTTATTAAATTAGATTAATTATATTGAGTTTATCTAATGATCTAATTTATAGCCATGTTATATAATTAGGAAGTGTTAAATTCCTAAAATTAAATAATATACTCTTAACATTCTGAATTTGACGTTGTAAGGGAAAATAACGCGTGTTTTCACTTTAGTACGTAAATTTAGCTTGAAATTCAAATAAATTACCTTTATACGGCTCCTCCTTGTTTCTCTAATTGAAACAAGTAAAAAATATTAAAGAAATATGTTTTTTAGTTAAATGTAAATTTAGACACACTTTTAGAAATCTTCGTCTCGTTTAAGAGCATGCTTTTAAATTATAAAATTTTTAACCGGTTCACTAAAAAAGCATTAAATAATAATAATTTTAAAATTAAAATAATTAGTCATTATATTAATTAAGTTAGAAATCACTTTATAAATTAAAAAAATATTAATATATAAAATAATATTTATTATAAATAAAAATTATAATTAATTTATAAATTAGAATTTAAATTGTTCTTAATTATCAAAATTTTAACTACTTACAATTTTATATTCTAAATTAGTTTCTAATTTTAAATTAACACTAATTTAAACACTAATTTTTTTTAACTAAAACTTGAAAGCTAAAAATATTTTCCAGTTAAAGGATAGATAAATTATTTTTTAATATGTCTTATTTATCTAAAAAACGCACAAAAATGTAATATTATTTAAATATTGGTTGAATTATTTCTGTAATATTTGTTGTAATATGTTAAATCAATGTGTGTTATATGAATTATTAATTATTCTATTTAATTATTTTTTAAGATTATTGTCTAATGCATTTACCTTATTTTCCTATAAAAAATTATTTAATAACTTTCTGTTCTTTTATAAATTTATAATGTTTGCATATAGTCCTAATTTTTTTCTTTGGTCCTCATTGTCATTATTATAATAATAATAATAATAATAATTATTATTATTATTATTATTATTTTTAGTCTCTACCATTTATTTTCGTACGTTTAAACATGAGTTCTTCGTCAAGCACTAAGTAAAACTTGACCCATATTTTTGTTACTTATATTTTTATATCTGACTTTTGGTCAAAATTTTAATTTTTTGTGTGTCTTACATCTTTAGTGATAAATTATCTGATAAGTGACAAGTCAATGTTGGAGTAAAAGTAATACAAGTATTTTAAAAAATTATATTTTAAAGAAAAATAATAAGTGTGATATAATCAATGTTTCCCTTCATTTAGAGTTTGTATCTCCTTATTTTGAAGTCTTCTATGTTTAATTATGAAATTAAAGAGAAACAAAATTGATAGGTATAGGAAATAGAAAATGTATTTCATTCTCATGGTTGAACAATGAAGATTAAAATAAATAGAAAATGTAAACTCTAATAGAGAGAAAACAATAATGTTTAATGTTTATGTAATATTCATTACCCTTTTCCTTTTAAACAAAATAATTATAAAAAAGATGTGTGACAATTTTACTCAGTCATGAATTGCCACAACAATCATTCACTAACCAATGTAAAAAAAGAAACATAAATGATTTTTTTTATTCATTAATATATTATTGTGTATCAAAGTTCATGTTGATTGTATTTTGCAGTTTCTATTTTCATTTTATTTAAACAAGATTATGCACAATTTTTAAACAAATTAGTATTTAAATTAAAAATTAACTTTGATCATAATTTATTAGTTGTAATTAGTGTGAATGCTAGAGGATCAGAACTTATTTGTTTAGAATTTGCTTAGAACTTGTATATGTTGAAAGGAGAAAAAATGTTTACGAGTATTCATAAAATTATTTTTAAAATGGTAAGAAATGTGTTGATAAAAATAACACACTTAAAAAAAGGTTAAAAAAGTTTTATAATTAAGAAGTTTTATAATAATAGAGTTAAAGTTGAGAGTTGTTGATTCCATGAGCCTATGAATTACTCTATTTATAAAAGAATTAATCTATTTTAATTAAAATTTTAAGACAATAAATTTATGAATTTTTCTAATTACATCTTAGTTATCTTTTTGTAATTTATGAATTTTTTATATATTAGTTAGAGAAATTATAACAATGTACTTCTTCTTCAATGATATAATGTCATATAGAACAAAGTTGTTAATTATAATATACATGAGTTAAAAATTAATGTTTCGATTATCTTATCAAATCAGGGATGTATATTCCTTTTTTTTAACATTAGTTAAATGTTCACATGGCAAGAGCAATTGGTTATGTGACAATGTTTGTTTACAGTGATTTATCTCATTAAGCAATTGATGAACATATCTTAAAAGAATGTTGGAAGAATTCAAACTGACTTTGAATATTCTGTGTTGAAAGATATAGTACCATATACCCTCTTGAATGTTGAATTGACTACTTGCTAACATTAGAACATATAGGCTTTCTAAAATCTAAATCTCATTGCGTGGGTTGTGACAGTTTTTGAATCACATTTACACATCTTCAATAATAGTCATGAAATGCAACCTCACTTATCTTTTCATAAAGACATTTCAAATGAACAAGATAACATTTTTTAATCCTTTATAATGCCAGTTCCACTTGCCCCCTACCCTGCACCACCAGCTCCTTATCTGCCTTTCCTTTTCCTCAACTTCTTGCCAACAAATCTTCCCATCATCTCATTGCTTTTTGGTGATGAAATGATTGGAGATTTGAATTCTTACTTCTTTTGCATCATTTAGACAAATTCTAAAATTGAATGTAAAAGTAGCATAACTGAAAAGAAACAATAATTCATCTTTTCCATTGGCTAAGAGGAGAAATGATGGATTAGGCATGAGGATTCTTAAGTGAGATTCCTTTCAGACTCTGATTTGAGTGGAATGTGTGGATTTGAGATGGTTCATTATATGCTTTTCCTTTTTAATTTTGGTTTTCTGAAATAGTCCAATTTCTCATCTTGTGTGGCTTGTAGTTTGTAGATTGAACCTCTTCTTGAGAGAGATAGAATGCTAGAGCATTAGAATGTTGTGGCTATCTGTTTGTTACTTAGAGTTATTTATACATGAAAAATTTTCTTGAGTGCCAGGTGCACAGAGTCAACTTGTCTGTTCTGGATGTATAAACCTTTTCATGTATCCAGTTGGAGCCACCTCTGTGTGTTGTGCTGTTTGCAATGCAGTCACAGCAGTGCCACCTCCTGGTATGATGCAGTTTCTCCTCACTGAGTCTATTACTCTTTATGTAGTTCCACTGGTGTGTATGTTATTTGAAAGTTTTGTGATTTCAATGACAGGCACAGAATCTTGCTAGTGTGTGTTTCTGTATCAGTAGAACAAATACCTTTTCCTCTATTCATTTTGGCAGAGTAGTTCTACTTTTTGATTGGTTGCAAATCATATCAAATAGAAGGAATTTGAGAATTGCTTTTCTTTTTGTATAACAAAGTTATTGACTCTGGTGCATTAAATAACAACTACTCATTTACTTTTCTGTGCATATACGTTATGTGTGTATATATATCTACATATTTATTTATGAAGACCATGAATTTCTTTGGGATACTTTCTGACTTTTTGAATCAGAAAAGGTCCAAGTACGGCCACAAAAAGGTAAGCAGTGAGTTGAAACAGCCATATTCAAAAGGATAACATCTGGGTCCAAAATTCCAATATAGATATTTCAGAATGAAAATGATGTGAGAATTACTTGGCCAAGGGAGCATTTATTCTATGGTTTCCCATTGCTTATTTTGACTTTTCATGACTAACTTCACGGGTGTTCCACTTGGACAAACCTTGCAAATCAATAACCAGATAAACATTGGATACATCATCAAAATCTTAAGAGTGCTTGGAACGTACTTTTATCATAACTTCAAATTTATTGAAATCTCCCATCTTAGAATATACTTCATTTTTTTTCCAATTATACCCCTACTTGATAGCTACTATAGTTGAAATAGGAAGGTAATTGTAATATAATTCATTACTACCAATGGGATAATAGTAAATAAAGCCGTGTCTAAATTTGCACCATTGAGTATTTCTTAATCCGTGTGTATCACTGATAAACATCTAAAGATAAGGGAATAAGATAACACAAAATTGTTTGTGAAACTGATTAAATAAGAGTGAGATTTACAAGTTTTTTGATTAATGATCAATTTTAGCATAGAAAGTGTTACAAAGAGAGCAATGTTAACATCTGTCAAATATGAATAAGACTAAACTCTTAGCTTATGCCTTTTGGGTTTGACTATTATGTGATAACATTTTCTAGATACTATGTTTATTTATCCTTGTTGTTGGTGAGAAAGTGGGTTTGGAAATCATAGCATGTCTAGAATTTTCACAGAAGGAGTGACAGGTCAAGAAAACAGAAAAATTGTAGTTTTTTTTTTTTATATGTGCAGTGAACAGATTCAACATGCTGCAGTTGCAAAACGCAGACAGGATTGAGGCAACACCAACATCAATTTTAAGTCTCACACACAACATAAGCAAACATAGCAGATAAAAAAAATGTCTTTCTCAACCTCATCTATGCTCTGTCTTCCACTTAGCACTAGGAGTTAACAAAAATCATAGTGAGTGAATGACATGGACATGTCTTCTTACATTTCCAAGCATTGCCCCTTGATGTTGGCCAGTGTTCCCTATTGTCTTGCTTATGTCAACCATGCCGTTATCAGCACTCCGGAGCATATTTTTGATTCCAATCATTTTGTAAATGTCATGTTCAATTGAAAATCAATCGTGTAAAAGATATTTGGTTGTAACTGTCTCTCTTGATCTTGAATCCTTAGCCAGTTAAGCCTTTCCGTAACTTGTTGATAGATTAAAATAACAATAGTAATATCACAACAAGTGGCTGTGAATGATGGGAGTACTCAACCAGATATATGAGAGATCGCTTGTCTTTGTCAATCTGGACAATATTGGTTATACATAGAAGTTTCTCATTTTACACTTTTCACCGTTATCTTTTCTTTTTCCCCTACTTGTTATTGCATTTATCACTATCAACTTTTCACATTCCCCTGCATCATATATGGATTACTTGTATTTTTTCTCATAAAGTACTTCAGAATATCCTTCACTAAAAATGTGTCTAACGCTAGAACACTTACCTAAACAAGTTGTGAGTAGCACATTATTTCCAAATCAGACAAATTTGATCCACACAACCCCATTAAGGTAGGTCTGATGTGCCTTGGGTGAATCCAGTGTTACCAAGTTGACGATAAGCATGTATTTCACACTGGTTACAGAGTAGGACTAATAGCACCAAAGAATCAAACTCACATTGGAGATTTGATAACTGTTTTGGTACACTTAGTGATTTCATGCTTAGGAGTAGAAGTCAAGGAAAGTTTAACTATCCATTCTTCCTCCAACTCCAACCCTCTAAAGTGTTTTTTAAGAATAAGATTGTAACAGAGTTTTAGATTCCAAAACGAACACGAAAAATACCTCAGATGCGACCTTGGCCATACAATCTCATCGGAATTGAAATCGAAACACTATCTAAGATTGGCTTCTTCATCATAACAACTCCAACGATTTCAACTTGCTGAGAAGAGAACCTAATCTATCAATTTTCCATGCACGAGCAGAGTTTTGTTCACATTGAAGGCTTGTGGGACCGTGGGGTACTGCTGTTCATCACTCACCATCTTGTTCAAAGTGACTTATTTTTGTAGTAGAGCAAAGGACCACAATGGTATATTCTTATTTTGATCCTGAATTATTTGATCAACATTATGCCAGTGTTTTCTTCTCGAGCTGGACCAAAACAAATGTTGAAATTTCTATCATGGAGCCCAACCGAATGAAATTAAAGGGTAAATCCAATCCTCTTTATTCTTGGGTTTATCAGTATTCCCAAATGACAAAATGAAGGCATACGTTATCCTGACGCTGCATTATTTCATCTTCGTTATTTCTTCTTCAGCTGGTCCATCACCATAGGGCATATTTATATCATGGAGCCCAATTGAATCAAAAGACAGATTGCAATCCCAATCCTTTTTAATGATTCTATTCAATCGCTTTTCTAAATTGACACAACAGAACAGTGTTAATTTGACAAAAAATATTGCCAAATTCAATCCCGGCCCATTGCTCAATTCTATGGAGTCCATAAATAATCTTACAGAACAAGTTACTATTTTTTGTTTTTACATCTCGCGATAGTGCCATTTAGTTGAAAGGAAAAGCTTCAGAAGCTTTTAACATACTTCATAGCTAATCATTCTGTGTAAGGAAATTTTATTATTTCTATTAATATTTATCATATATAAAGCTAACATTATTCATATCATATAATTAAAATATATGTATATCAAATAACTACGACAACATAGTAAATAGACAAAAAAAATGATAATTCCAATTTAAAATCGGACTGTTTGATTTAGTCCACATGTTCTTCTTTAGTGGAAAAATCACAACTATGAACACAAAGACCACAATAATCAAAATGTCACGCCCACAATATAAAAATAGACTTGAGCAACTTTTCTTTCTATATCAGGGATCGCAATACTTAGTCAAAGATCAACTTTTCCTATGCCCGCAGCTAAGTAATGGACCGACCAATATAATACCTTTAATCTCTTTATAAATATCCTGTGTAGATTTTTAAAGCATTCTTCTTATTCTTGTGAAAATCTGTGGTTGACACATATTTTAAAAATAAATCTGAAAATCAACTACTGAATGATTGTTTTGAATCCACTTAAACTGAAAACTATCCATTAATTAAAAAAATTAATATTTCTTTTTATTCTATTATTATAATCATTTTTTTAAAATTTACTTAATTCCATCCATCTATTTTTATATATTATCAATTTAGTCTAGTTTTTTAAATAAAAAATTAATATAATTTATTTATCAAATTGAATGTAATGTAATTATAACAATAACAGATTATTTGTTATTTCCATTTTTGGTCAATAAGTCATAAATAACAAGTATATATTTACTCTGTCATCTCATGTTATTATGATAATCACAGTACTACTAATTTAGTGGAAATGATTATATTAATCCATCTTGTTAAGACTAAATTAAAAACACCCAAATTATAAGACAAAAATTAAAAATATCATTATGATACAAAAGAAAAAATAAAGAATTATGTCATTAAAATAATGTTGCTGACCGCATTTCTTTCTGAACATTTCTTGGCTATTGAATTAATGGTTTCAGTATTCTCTTTAACATTTTCACATGCGTTCTTGTGCAGGGGTCATGAAACAGTTAATAACATGCATATAGATAAACATGCTATGTTAACAAAGTATTTTTAACAAAATTTTGACAAACTTTTTCTTATTTAGGTAAAAAAATATTATTTTATTATTTTATTTTAATTAAAAATTAAAAAAGTTAATTTACTTTAATTCATTTTTAGAAACTTTGTTAAGTTTGTCAACATTTTTGTCAAAAGGTAATTTTCCTAAACATGCTTTGTAACCTCCCTCAGTCCCATCCACATTTATCAGGACTACATTGGAATGTTTGATCCCCACTGCTTCTGGAAAATATTGTGTTATTTATTTAAGTATGATGATTTGTGAATGGTTGTTGATCTACTTTACTACATTTCAACCGAAAAGTTTATTCAATATGGCTGAACTCGCTAAACCAAGCATGAGCACATTGTTTAACTCCATAACGAGGTCGGTGCAATTTATAAACTAACTCACTCTTCGTGAGCAACAAATTCAGCTGGTAGCCTTATGTATCTTTTTTTCATCAAGATTACCATGAAAAAAATAAAAATCTTGATATTTAGTTGATGGAGGGGGAAATGATGCATGGTGGTGAACATGGCAAAGAGTCTAACAATGGGAATTTTGATCATAGGAGAAAAAGTATCAATGTAATCAAGACTGTATATTTGTGTACCTTTGACAACTAATCTTACTTTAAGTCAGACAACTTTACCATCCGACTCAACTTTAATAGCATAAACTCAACTTCATCCCAAATGGAAGAGAAACAAGTTCCCGTGGGTAGTTTTATGTCAAGATTTTGCATTTCAACAATCATGGTTTATTGCCATTCAAGATGATCAAGTGATTCTTATACAATCTTAGGAATAATAAGCAATGATAAAGGACACAAGCAATGATAACTTAGAAAGTTGTAAATATGATGAGGATTTTGAGTAGAGCGGGAATTTTTAACGAAAGAACTATGGTTCAAGCAGGATCTTCACTATTGTAAGTTGTGGTGTGCGTCGATAGTGTTGAAGAGATGAAAGAAAAGGACTCGCCAAGTAACAACAGAGTAGTCTCCAATGTTCCACACTGATGAGGGATCAAAGGAAGGGATGAAGGCGTGGGTGGACTTGGAGGACGAGAGGGATTTTGAGAAATGGCTTGATTTGGAGTAAGGGATGACAACTATTCAACAAATGAAACAAGTATGACTTGTTAGACAAAACTGACATCGTGAAGTGAAGAAGGGATGACAAGGTGACACTAGCAGTATATGAAGTACCATTTAGTTTCTAAAGAATAACAATATACATACTTTTGGGGATGAGAATATCCTAAGAAAACATATTTAACAGCTCTTGCAAAGAATTTATCCAAACCAAAGGACATATGATGGACAAAACACAACTCCAACGGCATGAGGAGGGATATGAAAGAGGTTCATTTGGAAATAAGACAATATTTAGCGATGGAAAGTAAGTTTAAGCCTAACTCTACAATACCTGTTCAATAAAGTAAGATTTGCATCCACTTATATATATATATATATATATATATATATATACATATATATATATATATTATAATTTGGCCTTATCTTTGATTGATGTTAGATTTCCAACACACACCCTCACGTTAAGTACATCAAGTGTGGGAATTGAAACAACAACCTAATAACAGATGACACGAAATGCTCAACAAATTCATCCTAGATAGACTTTTAATGATGTTGATACCATATTAGTAAGTGGGTTTATGTCTAACTCGACCTCACAAAATAGACTTATAAATAAGGATTACACCCACTTATAAGTATCATTTATGTTTGTCTCTAGTCGATGTAAGATCTCCAACAAAAAGCAAAACAAGACATAGAAGATTTGGATCTGAGGTAGTAGTCCCCTAGATTTTTGTCCCTTGCCAATGAGCTACCCCTACCACACTCAAGTATAACTAAAGAATTGGCACCAAAGTTTACTAAACAATTTAATAATCTAGTTAATTGACTAACATAAATGAGGTTAAAAGGACAAGCATGGACAAGAAGAACAAATTTAGGTTCAAGGAAAGAGAGAAGAAAACTTGACCAACAATTCGGGAAGCAACTTTGGACGCATTATGGGGAACTCCAGAAAAAGAAAGAGAAGAAAGCACAAAAGTATTACCAAAAAATTCATGAATGAAGAATGCATGGACTTTGACTTACCATGGTTTGAGAAATGTATTTGTTGATAGACCATATTAAGAGGAAGATTATGCTTGGCTGCTAGATTTAGCCTGAGATATTCCTGATATTCTTCAATAAAAAACTTAGGATCAACCTTCTTAGATTTGGAGACATTGGCTGCCTTTTCGAGTAAGCCATGTAAAGAAAAGCAATTTTCTTGAGTATGTCTCATCCTCTTACAGTAAGACCATTGAGGATAACCACAACTACTTTGTCCCCCCAATTCCCACGTCCACCCCTTTTGAGAGTAGACACCATGACAAATGATTTAATAAAATCATGCAGATTCCTAGTAGTGAGATTGAGAAGTTGTGTTATGAGACTATCCATTGATGGAATTTTCTTTATTAGCCATAATTTGGTTCTATACATGATCAAGATCAGGGTGCATGGCCGAGGAATCATAACCATGCAAAACTTATTCGACTTCTTAATCTCTTCCAAATTATCAACTTCTAAAAACATCCTTAATTTATGAAAGGTTGATTGTGCTTCAACAATAAAGAAGGTCATGTCAGGATTTGTTTGTTTCAAAGATGTTAGCTTATGTGCAAAATCATAGATGCCTAAATATCATTTACAAAGTTTATACTTAGCCTTTTTCCAAAGTAGTTAAAATGTTGTAAGAATTCTGAATATATTGGGTTCCACAAATTGCCACAATAGGGAACAAAGCTGAAAATCTATCTTCTTCCCATGTTCAACCTTGTTGAATGGCATTGTACTACCATCTTCCAAATGATTATGGAAGCCTAGGTCAAGAAACTAGAGATCAAATAATGTTGACCAAGATAAGTAATTTTTGCCATTAAGCTTCCCTGAAGTAATTATGGGAGAACCAGAAAAGGAATAGACAAGTCTTGAAGCAACTACTTTAGAAAAAGAAAAAACATAGTTGTAAAAAAAGGAACTCTCAAGGTGTTCAACTAAAGCTATGCTCGAACCAATAAGAAATGAAGAAAAACCAGTTGGAACAGGAACTAAAGAGGTCAGCAACAACAAGGGGATAAGTTGGTCTCTGAGACCAATTGGGTTTTCCATCACTCAGAGAAGCGCTTTAGATCTAATGTTTATCCACCGAAAACAACAACAATAGTGGTGTCGGACAGTGACGACATGGTATTTGAAGCGGTTTTTTTAGTAGATTTGTTATTCTGTTGTTTATTTTACTTCTGTTTAATAAATCCTATTCTACAGGATACTCCTATTTTGTAGTCTTAGTTGAAGTCATGTAGTCAGTTATGCACTATGTAGTGGTCTGTTACGCATTTTGTATTTTAGCTATATAATAGCTTATTTTGAAGCAATAAATAGAGTGTTTTGCACCAGTACATTCTATAAACTCTTCAGTATTAGTTCTGCGTCGCTTTATGAAATGAATGCAACCCTTAAAAGACAGAGCTGTGCACCAACCAGTGATGGTGAATGCACTGGAGAATGACAAAAAATGGGATTGACATGCTTCGATACCAACTTGAGACCGGAAAATATGAATTCTTACACTAGTAGAGAAACAAAAATTATAAGATTATTTACACATATGTAATGGAAAAGATCAGTTAACCTATTCTAATATGTTGATTCTTTTACATAAGTTAAGCAATTCTGACATGATCACATAAATCATTATAATTTACGCTATCACTTATCACCATAAAGAGAACACTTAACAAATTTCAAACATAAACTTATGGACAACTAAAAAAATTCACATTCAGGAGAAAAACAATAAAAGCTACAAAAAAGACAAAGTGCATAAGCAGAACAATATATCAAGCCCCTAACTAATTTGCTAACCATACCTAATGTCAAGAATCTACTGGGTAGCACAACACTTCAATTTTCAAACCAAAATAGTAGTACCTAATGGAGATAAGGATGATGGTCCAAAAAATGCAAAAGCCTTTATCATTCTTGGGTTTGCAGGGTAACAAATGGAACAGTGCTTGGGAGAGTGAAAAGAGAAAATAGTGAAAAGCGTGCTAATCAATTGTATGTCGGATATCATTTTAATTCCAACCACATACAAACACATGTATTTCAAATGTTATTTTAATCTCCGCCTCATGAAAGGCCATTGATACACTTAACATGCCATGTTAATTTGTCTAACAGTATTTAGTTGACAAGAGAAAATGATTGGACTAACTAAATCAACTATCTTCAATTTCAAGACAAAAATTAGGGGCGATGCTTTACGTATATAAAATATATATAGGGGGGGGAGGGGTGAAATAAACCAAGACCACAAGGTAGAAACATGAAAAAAAAAAGGGAGAAAAGAAGGGGAAACCAAATATTCACATTCTTTGCTCCACTAATAGTCAGATATTTACATTGCTTACTCATCAGCCATGGCCAACTCCAAGGCATAGTCATCTCTTTCCTGTAAAAAGTTTCCAGGGTAAAAGTCACATAATCAGAGACAATGAGCCAGATCATTCCAGGAAAAAAGAAGTTACAAACAGAATTTACCACTGGTCCTCGAGCAAAATAACGTCCAAATTGAAGCCAATATACCTGCACGAGCCCAAGATTAATTAAACTCAATATTAAATAAATAACAAATGATGTCAACAACAATAACCTTATCTCACAAATCCAATAAATGACAACCATGGCAACTTTATTTAGTCTCAAAAACACTTTACGAGAGCAAACTACACATTCTACAGTTTGTTGAGATTGAGAAAAAAAAAGAAAAAAAAGGAAAAGATGAATGCAACACTAAATATTAGGGTTCTAGATTGATAGTGGGTATTGTGGTGGGATACAAAATACTAACCGAAAGTTCTGGTCATACTAACAATTAGGTTCCGTCCTAGTGATTACAAGTCCAAGCCTATACTGAGGAAGACAACTAATTGATTCACAGCATATTTTAAAGAATTGAGATATTAAAAAATGTCCAGAGAAAAGCAAGATGTTGTGAAACATTTTGTAGATATTCTAACACTTCCTCGCAGTTTAAGTTTATTGCAAATAAACACTTCCAAGAGAAAATAACAAAAAATATAAAGCTTTCTCAACAAAACAAAAAACTCAAGATGATATAGGTGCAAAAGAAAGTGTCCATATAGTCCAAGAAAACATGACTAATATTACACATTTTCTGTCATGCTATTCAATAAAATATAAATAAAAAACTACACATTTTTGTCATACTAATTTAGAAAAATTTGTTTATATGACAGTTGCTTGAGTAATTTATTATAAAGATTATAGTTAAAGATGAAAGTATCAACGTATATAACTTGGCAATCAAATTAATTAAACATTCAAACTATTCAAATATTATTGAGCAACATTCTAACATTTAAAAATATGAAATTGTGAACCTATATAATTAGAAGTAGTAAATAATTATTAAAAAAAATATTGTAAAAAATGTTGGTGGGTTAAGTGGATCAACCCACCCTCAACCCGGCTCGAACCCGTTTAACCCGTGGGTTAAGTGAGCCGGGTTGAGTTCAACCTACTTTTAAAAAAATTGAATTTTTCTCAACCCAACCCGGCTCGAACCCGTAGTGAGCGGTTGGCTCACGGGTTGAAACCCATTTTGACATCTCTAGCTAACAAACACCAACATCTAGGTCTAGCACATGTCATCATTCTCACTGTCCTCCTTACATGCCAAGATTAGAAAACCAACAACAATACCATGGCAGGGAAGAACTCCAGCAAAGATGATGATTTAATATGAACATACTCAATAAAAGAAAGAAAAATGAAAAGTTAGCTGGAAAATAAAATATGGTGAACCAGTAGTGGGTAGAACGGAAAAATAAAAAAGGAAAAACCCTTGATTGTTGTAACTGGTGCACAACACAACTAATAGACAAATAGAAAATAACCAGAAATACAGACATCTCTGCAGTTGATACCAAATTTTAAGAACTCGACATCAAGAAAATGGCAGGACTGGGTCACAAAGGATGAAACTACTTCAAATCATGTAATAATTATAGTATTGAGGAGCTTATAAATAATATATAAATAATACAGGTACTGATTTACACTTATATGATGCATTACGATGTAATACAAAAGCCAACCCCAACACCCTTTTCATACTACTAATAACATCATTTACACTGAACTAATAATTATAGTATTTAGGATAATACAAGCTCTAGTCCATTGATACAATAACACCACTACTTAAATAGGGGGAAAGCAGGAAATATGATGAAAATGGGAAATAACTCCAAAGGTTGTTTACACGATTGATGATTTATTCTACATCAAATAAACAAAAGCCAACCCCAACACCCTTTTCATACTACTAATAACATCATTTACACTGAACTAATAATTATAGTATTTAGGATAATACAAGCTCTAGTCCATTGATACAATAACACCACTACTTAAATAGGGGGAAAGCAGGAAATATGATGAAAATGGGAAATAACTCCAAAGGTTGTTTACACGATTGATGATTTAGTCTACATCAAATAAAAATTATTCAATATTAAAAGGTATAGTACAGATATTAAGAGACATTTTATTGATATTCTAGCAATATCAAAATAAAAAGTCATCTCCCCATAGTGTCACAAATGGAATTAAGGAGAGGGCAAATATGTAAGAGAATGTTGAAGAAAATGAGATGGTTGAGCCAAATGGACAGATGGAAACTGATATGAAGGTTGGGGAAATAAAAAAGGCCAGAAAACAAATAACCAGTTCTAGTTTGCATGATTATGAGTGGGGTGGGAAGTGAGCCTATAGTGGGTAGTTGAGGAATGTTTGGATTTTTGTTTTGCATTCTATCATAGAACCTATTAGGAATTTAAAGTGAGTTGAAAATCTCACTTTAGGTAAAAATGAATAATATGAACGATAAAAAAGTAGAAGAATGCACAAACCTATTGTTTTGAAGTTTAGGATTGAAAGTGGTTTCTTAATTTTTTATAAGGGTTTGTTCATGAGTCAAATCTCCGTAGTGTTTGTTTCCTCTTGAAGAACCTATAAGTAGTATTAGAGCCTATGGTTCATGATGATCAACTCACATGAGTATGACATTTGTGAATTTCTTGAATTGAAAGTCCTTCGTTTCAAGAAAGTGTCTCGTTGTCGAATGGCGGTACAAAGAAAGGTCCCACAAGAGGGAGGTGTACCAATGTGAAAGGAAATCACACTTGAGGGGACAATTGTTAGAAATTCAAGGTGAGCTCGAAATTTTACATTGGATAAAAATGAGTAAGATGGACAATATATATGTGGAAAGACCCACAAACCTATTGCTTTAAGATTTTGATTTAAGGTAGTGTCTTGGTCTTTTAAATGAGTATGTTCAGAACTCGTAGAACTCATTGGTGTCAAACATCTTATTTGAGTATTATAATGCTGAAGGTGGGATTCTATATTTCTGCTTAAGAAAATATCTCTATTACACAGTTGATCTGACTGACATCTACCTCATGCAGATATTTCAAAATGCTTCAAACTACAATTATAGTCTTGCTCATTACCTCATCTTCATCTTGAGTTTCCACTTCAACATCAGAGGTTGGGAAGCCCACACAAAGAAGTGCATAACCCTGAAATGCAATTAAAACTTCACATACTTGCCCAGCATAGCAGTAAAAGATGGTGGAACCCATAAGCTGGAATATGTTCTGTTGTATGTATATGTAAATGTATATGTATATGTATACAATTAAATATATTCATTTGTGGAAGGACTCTGGAATAGAAACACTGACCAAGAAAATAAAATGCAAACTATGCATTCAAACACAGCAGGGATATACTAGAAAGAAGAGTCAAATAGTTGCACTTCTAGGTTTTAACTTAACCCTTATTTTGACTAAGTCAATCTCGTTGTTCTTAACATTACAGGAATGAACCAAAAAAGTAGTATTTTGTATTTTTTTTTTGCTTTTCTGAAAATTGTAGTTCAAATAGTTGTCCAGGTTAATATATAAAAAATCCCATTAATAGAATGATTTGTGTAGGTACAGTGTTTCATTGTCAGTAATTAAAGTTTACTTTTATTTTGGTCATGAGTCATAATTACAAGTTATGAAAATAGTTGAAGAAAAATAGTATGTTGTAGTTCAGTGCATTGAAACTGAAAAAAGATAAAACCTTCAATGTGTTCTTATTCTCTAAGTGAAGAGGGTAAAAACTATTCACATGTCTTTGGGTGCTGGCATCTGAAAACTTGACAAGCATATTGGTGCTAAACTAACAATTCATCCTCCTCCAGTCTAGTAACATGCACAAACTTCTTACAACGATACAATAAAGATAGTGTTGAGAAAAATTACATAAATAATCTGTCTTGGGAGGTACAGCTTATTGCTATTTAAATACTACTATAGTTGGTTAGATTTAAAGAATTATAGTAGTCTATAGTAATAAGTTGAAAAATCATGATTCATGTCCAACATTTTGTTTTACCCTTAATAAAATAAGGATGGAAAATGCTGATTATTCGGTCTACAATGAGAAAATTGTGCGTTGGTACTTAACAGGTTGAAATTACCAATTCAAGCACGTAATAAAAAAATCATAATCATGGAGTATAGATGAGCTACACGTGCCTTCTCTTTCAATTCGGCAGATATCCCAAGTGCCTCTGGTTGTCTAATCTGTCCATTCTTTATACGTACAGCACAGCTAGTACAACAACCTGCAACAAAAGGTTTTAAAGAAGCAAACGTGATCAGGAAGCAAGAAATATCATCACAAAATTCCAATAGATTTCAATGACGATGACCATAGAAAAAGCAGAGAGAACAAGTGTCCAAATTCCTTGCAATCATCTACAAAGACAAACTTCACCAGATTTAAACAATTACCATATTTTCTTTACTCCCAATAAGAGTAAAACAAAACATCACACTAGTTTAAAGTCAATAAAACCCATGAATAAACGGAATCTACCGTCAGCAATGACCATTGGTTTGGTAATAATATAGATGGAAAAAACAAATATTATAGGTTTGTAAAATTCTTCCCATGACTTCCTACGAAAGGTTACGGAACTATTTGGACAAGTTTCTCCATAAACACTTTAAAAAATTAAGAAAAATTAGTTTCCCCATAAAGTAAGATTAGTTTTATGCATATCCTAATTTGTAAAAGCTCTTTCATATGGTTTCTCCAAATTGAAATTTTTAACTTATGCATAAGTTAATTTTAACTGGTAGAAAAATATGTTACATTTTTTTCTTGTTTAACCAAATATACACGCACTTACAGATTTATTAGGAACTACTTTGAAAAGTATATCATCTCCCACATGGTATGGTAAATATGTCAAATTTGGCACTAATTAAATCTCTCTTTTACATGACTGAGTTGGGCAGATCAGAAACATACTCAAGATAAACGCCGTCAAGTCTAAAATTCTTCTAGTCCAGTTCTATCAAATGCAAATGGTGAAATATTAACACTTAGATAACTAGAGAAATCCACCGCCAAAGAACGTCAATAAACGTGCACTGAAGCATCAAAAAGCAATATAACATAGCAATGAATGAGTGTGTAAGTGTGAATTTTCTATTGGGATTTCTGTGTAGATTTTTTACAAAAGCAGGGGAGATACATTATGCAGAATTTAACTCCTGTATTCTGAGTGTAATTCAAAATTCAAATACTAACGATATCCTAATCCTAACATTTAAATTTAAACAGCATCCAAGAAAAAAATTATCCATTTTCAAACTATTGATATTTAGGCATAGTTTCAGCATTCTCCTGTGTGAGAAAATAACTGAAAAATAAAAATAAATTGGATAAAAGTAAGTACCATGCCTGCAGGCGAACGGAAGGGTAATATTCTGGGACTCAGCAGTGTGTAATATATACTGGTCCTGCATTTCATAAAACATAGTAACAATCACATGTAAATTTTCAAAATATTAAAAAAAACAAGGATCGCTAATTTCTTTGTTATATCACAAACAAAAATCAATTTTCAACAATGATATAAAAAAAGAATAAGATAAAGTATTAATAACATGCAGCTGCAACATAATGGAAAAGAAAGAGGTTATCACATCGATGGAAATGATGTACAGTGAAAGATATTACCTCAGGTACAACAAATTCGTGAACGATTCCTCTCTGTCTGTCGTGAACGGTGACCTTATGGGTGGGAGCATCAACAGACGGAAACTGGAAATCGGTTCCACCTGTCCGCACAACCGCTGTCTGGAGCTCCGCCGTCACCGTGGTGGCTCTGCGGCGGATATTGGAAGAGAGTGATTGTTGTTGCTTGGGAAGTGGAATGCCGGGAATCGGAAGAAGGGGAAGTGCCATCTTTGTCTTCTTGACGCAGCACTCAGAGACAGAGTGACGGGATAACGTGAGAGAGAGGGACTGAGGTGAAGAACCTAAAGGCGTTCTCCACCAACGGATAGATTTTCTTCCAACCAAAACGCAACACGTGTACGGTCATCAGGACTCCTCTATGCGCTTCAAGGAACTAAGTATTTAATGGTTCGAAGATGAATTTTTTAGAAATATTTATTTATAAAATTGATATGATAAAATTATTAAATAGATTAATTTTTTATTTTTTAATAAAAATTAAAAAATAAAATAATAAATTTGTAGATTTTTTTTATTAAAATAGTTATTTATTAAAGTTTGTCGAACAAAACTTAATAATATAATTGTAATCGAATTATGATTGATTATTTTTTAAAAAAATATATAATTGACCCAATCCAATTACTTGAATGCAAATAGAATTTGAATGTACTTTTAATCCTGACAAATTTATGATAAGAGACGTAAAATAGTGGGGAATGGGGATAACGTAGAGCATTTGTAAACACAGAATGAAAACATTCGAGCAATTGTGAACATATAATGGTATGAAAATAGTAATAATTGTAATGAATTAATGATTGTCCATTAATTTGATATATTTATTCATATGATTGATACTCATATTATTTATTACTTTTATGTAAATATTTGTATTAACTATGTCATTTATGGATTACATGTTATATCTATACATAAGACTCTTCCTAATAATAATAATAATAATAATAATATGTATAGATGAGTTGTTCCTTATTCTCTCATTTTCTATTTTCTATTATTTCTTCTCTTCTCTATTATTCTCTCTTATCTATGTTATCCGTTTTATTTCATAACACGTTATCAGCATAATGTTCCAACCAATTGAGAACTAATGGAAGTTTTTTCTCTCTAACGGTGTTTTGCGTGTCTCAATCCAGGCTCTTTGTAATATTTTCTCAATTTATAATTTTACCTTATATTCTTTCCTCTTGTGATAAGAATTGTTTGACTTTATCAATTTTTATTTTTGTCTTATTATTTTGATTATGATGGTTATTATTATTATTATTATTATTTTATGTGCTAGTTCTAAACACGCGAAACATTGCAAAATTTGGATTTGTGACCCTTGATATTACAAGGAAAAATTCCTTATATTGGATTTTAAATGTTGAAATATATTTAGATACAATGGATATTGGAATACCATTAAATAAAGAAATAAAGCATCTAAGCAATTAATTTGCTCATGCGACAAAAATATTGTGAAAAGAGATTTCACAACTATTATGAATTTATTTCATGTCTATGTATGGTTGGCTGGACAAAGCAATAAAGCTTTTGATGAAAAATCATGAGATCCGCCTAATCTGCTCCATTCTCAAAAGTGAATGCAACAATAAATATTATGAATTTATTTCATGCCTTTGTATGGCTAAACAAAGCAATGAGCTTTTGATAGAAAATCATGAAACCTGTCCAAATTGGTTCTGCTCCATTCCTAAAAGTGAATGCAGCAACATTTGATTTATATTTTCATGATTGTGATATTGATTATGGACATGGTTATATTTTCATGATTTGTCACCAGAAGTGGCACAATAATGTGAAAAAGGGAAAAGAAAAATGTAAAAATATTGACAAAAAGATGAAAGTATATATTATCATTACGGTGGTAAAGGTCATTTGAGTTGTACTTATTGTACACCAAAACATCTTACAAATAATGAGAAGAACATATAAACACATTTTGCTTATGAAGATGGTGGTGATTTTGGTTATGGTCATATGGATGCTACTCATCTTGATATTATTATTTTCTTTGTTAAATCAAATGGAAGCATTGATCACTTCATTAGTTATGAGAGTGTTAAAAAAATTATATTGATATTTACATTTATATGAAGAACGAACGTTGGCACTAGTACCAAAGGTTATGTGTCTTATTGATAGTGCAACAACTTATACAATTCTCAAGAGTTATAAATTTTTCTCTTGTTTGATAATGTGAGACATAAATGTTAGTATTATTTATAGTACTACAAATATATTTGAATGCTGTAGAAGAGCTATTATACTTCTATCAAGAAGTTGAATAGAAACTTATTAAGTTTCAAGGATATTATTTCATAACACGCCTGAAGCATGGTAGGCTTGTTAGTTCCAAAGACACGTTTGAAGCGTGGTAGGCCTATTGGTTCCAAAGATAAAAACTCTTGAATGAGACAGGGAGCTAAAATGCAAAATGACTTAATCGAAAAAGTTGAAATCCCAAAAGATTCATTTGACATAATTAATGGTTCGGTTCCAGAAGAACTTCAAGTACCTGAAATTGTTGAAAATGATGAGATCTCAATAAATTATGTCATGAATCATATAATATGGAACCAAAATGAAGTCAACATTGATGAAACTTTTACATATAATATAACGATGAATGTTATGAATGACAATGAGGATCAATAACCAGTGATCATTGAAGATTGTCGACAAAGAAAAGATTGACCAAAATGAAAATATGCAACAAAGCATAATTATATTTGTTTGCTAAACGAAAGGTTTTTGGACGTATAGTTCGCACACCTGAAGTTGTGAAACTCGTTGGATACATATGGATTTTTGCGCAAAAATCAAATTCAGAATGATGAAATTGTTAGATACAAAGCACAATTGGTTGCTCAAGGTTGTTTACAAAACCTTGTATTGATTTGTGAAAAACAAACATATTCAGTAGTATTGAATGCAACAACATTGCAATATTCGATTATCCTAGTTACACGACAAGGTTTGCTTTTACATCTAATGGATGATGTTACAACCTATTTGTGCGGTTCTTTTGAGAATCATATTTATATGAAAATCCCTGAAGAATTTTATTTGCCCAACAAGACAAATTCTAAGAGGGTTATTTAATAAAATTGAACATGCTCTTTTATTGATTAAAACAATCAAGACGTGTGTGGCATAATCGTCTTTGTTACTTTGTTACTTTAAGGTACTACAAATATGAGCTTATTCCATCCAAATGATACAGATTCAGACCAATGGGTTATGTATATGCATGTTATTTTACATATTCTAACAATGTCACAATGGTTGATCACAAACAAGATGTTTATTCACATGTGGTAGCACAATAGCTTCATGAATGTATATGAAACAAACTATAGTAGCAACATCGTCTAATCATATAGAATTACGAGGAAAGTTGTGAATATGTTTGGTTAAGGTCTATAATTCAACATGTGTAAGAAACTCGTGACTATCCCCAACAAAGATGGAATCAACAACCATATATGAAGACAATAGTGTATTGTTCAATTGAAAGGATGATATAGATATCCAAAAATTCATTCATGTGAAAATATGGCAGGTCTATTTATGATGTTTTTGCCAAGAAGGACTTTTGAGCAAATGATTCACAAGTTCGAACTCCGTCACCTTAATGATGTAAGTTTACATGAGGGGGAGAAATACAATATGTGATGAACAATATTGGATTAAAGAATACAAAATGTTGTACTTTTTTTCCTTCACTAGGTTTTTTTTATCCCAAAGGTTTTTCCTAGTAAGGTTTTAACGAGGCACATCCTTTTGTCAATGAACACTCAATCAAGGGGGAATGTTATGAATTATTGATTGTCCATTGATTTGATACATTTACTCATATGATTGATACTCATATGATTCATTACTCTTTATGTAAATATTTGTATTAACTATGTTGATTTTGATTTGTTTCCTTTATGGATCACATGTTGTATCTATAAATAGGACTCTTCCTATCAATAATAATATACAGACATACAACAGATGAGTTGCTCCTTATATTCTCATTCTCTATTATCTATTCTCGTTTCTTCTCTTCTGTATTATTTTGTCTTCTCCTTATTCTCTCTTCTCTATTATTGGAGCAATTGCGATAGAAACATATAATGGTATGAAAATAGTAATGATAAGTTATTTTGTGAATTACAATATAGCTAAGGATTTGGAAAATAAATAAATGGTGAATCCATTTCATAAGATAAACTATATTTTTAGTAAAAGAAAGGTGACGTAAGCAAAATTGTTAAATTTAGAAAAATACTAACATAATTAAGAATATTATATGTCTTCGAAACTAAAATAAAAATAATAATATATTCATGGAGATTAAAAATAAAAGAAACATAATATATTTGTAGCAACTAAAACTAAAAAAAATATTTATAAAAAATAAGTTAAAAATAAATATTAATGAAAATAAAGGCAGTGCCGAATGTCAGTAATGTTGTAGGGCCATGGTCCCCGTAATTTTTTTTTAAATATAGTATATATTATATTAATAAAAATTAAAGTAGATAAAATTTAATTTTTTATGAAATATAATATTTAATGTTAATAATAATGAAATATAAAAATTAAATATAATTAAGAAATTATTTTGATTATTTTTATTGTTTTTTAGATTTCTCACTTCATTTTTCGTTGTTGTATATTTTCTTTTGTTTATGAAAATAAATGTATAGAAAATTATATATAAATTCATTCTTTCTACTATCATTTCTCATAAGTTCTCTTCTATTTTTTAAGATAAAAAAAATAAAACTTTCTTATCTCTTGATAATAAAATAATAGTTTAATATATAGTATTAATAAAACTTTCTTATCTCTCGCTCACTTGATCGTCGAAGTACTTTCTATAGCAAACTTCCAAAATGCTCAATCCGACAACAAGATATGAAGGCATATCCAACAGGATCGAGAAGTATCCATCCCAGGAAATCAATGATTATGTAAGAAATAATTTATGCTCCCTGATATCTTATTATTGTTAAAGAGATAAGAGATAACAGTAAAGAGATGACAAATAAGAGGTAAGAGGTGATAAATAAGAGATAATCAATGAGAAAAAAAATCAATAAAGAAAAATAAATAAGAAAAGAAAATTTAAAATAGTTAAAAAAAACTAAAACAAAAAGAGAAAAAAAATACAAAAAGAAAAATAAAAAAAAGATAAAAAAATACAATAAAAAATAAAGAAATAAAGGAAAATAAATAAAAAATTAAAAACATAAGAAAAAAATAAAACCAAAAATCAAAAAATTAAGAAAACACACTAAAATAAAAAAATTAATAAAAAAGAAATAAAATATAAGTGATAGATAAGACATACAAGGATAAGATATATGAGATAAAAGAAGAGATATAAGATTCGAGATAAAAGACAAGAAAAAAGAAAAAAGAAACTATAAATAAGAGATAAAAGACATGATACAAGACAAAAGAGAAAAGAGATGGACGACAAAAGATAATAAATAAATATAACAGATTAAAGAAAAAAGGAAATAAAACAAACAAAACAACAACAAAATATGAAAATAAAATAAAAAATGAAACAAAGAATAGAAAAAAAAGGAAAGAAGAAAAAAGATTAAAAAAATGAAAAAAAAGAAAGAAAAAGGAAAAAAACAAAACCAAAAACGAAATATAAAAAATAAAAAATAAAAAAATGAAATAAAAAAAGAAAGAAAAAAATTATAAACAGAAAAACAAAGAAATAAAATGTAAAAGATTAGAGTAAGAGATGAAAAATAAGATAAAAGATAAGATATAAGAGATGAGAGACACGAGATAACATATAATTAATAAGATATAATTGATAAGAGATAAGATATAAGAGATAAGAGATAAGAAGAAAATACAAAAAAGTAAAAAAAATACAAAAAGAAAAATAAAACAACATTTAAAATACAAGAAAAAATTAAAATATAAGATATATAAAAATATAAGAAAAATCAAAATAAATGGAAAAAGATCAAGAAAAAAAATGCTAAAAAAAAGAACTAAAAAAAAGAAAGAAAATTAATAAAAAAATAAAAGATAATGGAAAAAATAAGTGATACGAGATAAGATAAGATATATCAGATGCGAGACAAGAGACAAGAAACAAGAAATAATAAGCAAAATATAACATACATGATATAAGACAAAAGAAGTTAGAGATGACAGATGACACATAAGAAGAGATATGGGAGACAAGAGATGAGATATAAAATATAAAATATAAGAGTTGATAGATGAGATAAGAGAAAGAGATAAAATATGAGAGACGAGAGATGAGAGATGAAATACAAGAGATAAGAGAAAAGAGACAAGAGATCGTATATATAAGATAAGAGATAAGAGATAAGAGATAAGAAAAAAGAGATAAAAGATAAGCGATAGAAAAAAAAACAAAAAATAAAAAATTTCAAAAGTTAAAAGAATAAAAGAAAAAATAAAAGAAAAACATTAAAAAATAAAAAATAAGGTAATAAAAAATTTCAAAAGTTAAAAGAATAAAAGAAAAAAATAAAAGAAAAACATTAAAAATTAAAAAATAAGAAAGAAAATTTATCAAATCTAAAGATAATGGGAAAAAAAATAAGAGATATAATATAAGATAATATATATAAGATGCCAGATGAGAGAGAAGAGACAAGAAACTAGAAACAAAATATAAGAGACATGATACAAGAAAAAAGAATCTAGAGATGAGAGATGAGACATAAGAGTAGAGATGAGATATAAAAGATGAGATATAAAATATAAAAGTTGATAGATATGAGATAAAAGATAAGAAAAAAGAGATAAAAGATAAGAAAAAAGAGATAAAAGATAAGCGTTAGAAAAAAAACAAAAAATAAAAAAACAAAAAATTTAAAAAGTGAAAAAAAGAAAAGAAAAACATTAAAAAATAAAAAATAAGAAATATAAAAAAATAAGAAAGAAATAATAAAATCTAAAAGATAATGGGGAAAAAAATAAGAGATACAATATAAGATAATATATATATAAGATGCCAGATGAGAGAGAAGAGAAAAGAAACTAGAAATAAAATATAAGAGACATGATACAAGACAAAAGAATCTAGAGATGAGAGATGAGACATAAGAGTAGAGATGAGATATAAAATATAAGAGTTGATATATATGAGATAAGAGATAAGAGATAAGAAAAAAGAGATAAAACATAAGCGATAGGAAAGAAAAACAAAAGAAAAAAAGAAAATAAAAAATTTAAAAAGTGAAAAAATAAAAGAAAAACATTACAAATTAAAAAATAAGAAATATAAAAGAATAAGAAAGAAAATTAATAAAATCTAAAAGATAGTGGAAAAAAAAATAAGAGATACAATATAAGATAATATATATATATATATATATATATATATATATATATATATATATATATATATATATATATATATAAGATGCCAGATCAGAGACAAGAGACAAGAAACTAGAAACAAAATATTAGAGACATGATAAGACAAAAGAATCTAGAGATGAGAGGTGAGACATAAAAGTAGAGATGAGATATAAGAGATGAGATATAAAATATAAAATACAAGAGTTGATAGATATGAGATAAGAGATAAGATATAAAAAGTAAGAGGTAAGAAAATAAAAGATAAAAAATGAGAGATAAGAGATGAGAGATGAGAGATGAGAGATGAGAGATGAGAGATGAGAGATAAGAGATGAGAGATGAGAGATGAGAGATAAGAGATGAGAGATGAGAGATGAGAGATGAGAGATAAGAGATAAGAGATGAGAGATAAGGGATAAGAGATGAGAGATAAGAGATATCAGATAAGAGATGAAAGTTGAGAGATGATAGATAGTAGATGATAGATGATAGATGATAGATGATAGATGATAGATGAGAGATGAGAGATAAGAGATGAGAGATGAGAGATGAGAGATAAAAGATAAGGAAAAAGACATAAGAGATATGGTATAAGAACTATGACCTAAAAGATGAGAGATGAGAGATAAGGGATAAGAGATAAGAGATAAGAGACAAAAGATAAGAGACAAGAGACAAGAGACAAGAGATAAGAGATAAGAGATAAGAGATAAGAGATAAGAGATAAGAGATAAGAGATAAGAGATAAGAGATAAGAGATAAGAGATAAGAGATAAGAGATAAGAGATAAGAGATACGAAAAAAGAAAAAAGAGATAAGAAAAAAGAATAAAGAAAAAAAAATAAGAGATAAGAGATAAGAGATACGAAAAAAA